>Ga0310696_10001631_pt1 | contig 32079 bp, 20 predicted proteins | sample AusTroGonzalo_MG_4_FD_203885 | JGI IMG/M metagenome (GOLD analysis project Ga0310696, IMG submission 203885) | Bovine rumen microbial communities from tropical cattle in Woodstock, Queensland, Australia - Gonzalo_02 (v2) (version 2) | ecosystem: Host-associated > Mammals > Digestive system >... | reverse complement strand
TAAAAAAGCCCGTAAAATTATTGGGTTTTAACTTTTTCTACTCTGAAAATATGCATGTTTGTATATACGCCATCTTGACTGACTATCCTGATAAGATTCGTAAAAGCTCCAACTGAACGCAATTCACATTCAAGGTAAAATTTGCCGTCGCTTTCTTCTAACCTTATGCCGTTGGGGAGAGGCGATAACAATTCTACTTCCTGCTGATTTTCGTCGTGCTTTTTATATGCTCTCCTCTTTTGTCCAAAACTAGTTTCATAAGAATCAAGCATAATACGTTTTCTCCCATACGCTAGATAATCTAGAGATAAAGGATATCTGACACTTTTTTCATCGCTCAAAATATGCCTGACCATTCCTTTTTTAAACCCCACCATGAAATATTGGTAATGCCCCCAAGGTTCTTCGCTTAGGTAAACGACATTCCACTCTTCGGCAAAAGTAAGCGGCTTGGGATTTTTGCTTGTGCGTATATTAAAAATATGCTTTTCTTTGAGCAAATTATCCTTTTCATAAGTTATTTCTGCAATAAACTCGCCGACATTTTTAGGAATACCGGATATGATATATCTTCCGTCTTCAAATGATAAAGTCAATCCATCCGGAAGATCTGGTGAGATCTTGACAGAATAATCTTTGCTTAAAACGGTATCAGAAGTTTTAGAAATGATATCAAAATAACTTTGCAATGGATATTCGAATCGATAATCAACTGTTAAATCATGAACAACAGCTTTCTTACCCAAATCGTAAAAAGAACGCGACAAAATCTCTTCGGCAGGATCATAAACACTAAAAACACAAATGTTAGTCCAGGCCCTATCCGCCTTAATACGGAACCACATGTTTGTCCATCTTCCGACTTCATGAGGGGTTCCCTTTAAATGCCAATAATTGTCATCGAAAAAACATTCAAAATCTTTTGGAAGTTTGTAAATGAAAGGTTGTTTTTCAGAAGCTTTCAGCGGACAAATATCAAAATCAAATGGAATTCCTTTATACATATCGTAATAGGCTATTCCACAATTATATTTTTTCTCCGGAATTAATCTCTTTCCTTTTTCCAATGTATTTGAGCAGCCTTCGTCTGCTTTTTTCCCTATGGAGAACCAATTCCAATCTGAACAAGCAGGGGCGCTGAATGCATCTTGCTTTATGATTCTCCAAAAATAAATGCCTGGCGAGAAAGTATTGAGATCATTCTTAGCCGGAGCAAAAAACTTGTTTGTAAAACAGAAATAATCAAAAGCCATTTTTTTATCCGCATTATAAAACTGTATAACATACCTTATCTCTTCCTCTCTATTCTTCGAAATATTGCGCTCACCAGATTTCCATATAAATGAAAGAGTATTGTTCTCCGGCTGTAATCTTGCGCCGGATTTCGGATAAAGATTATCCGTCTTTGAAATCTCGGACCCCTTGTTGCCAAACATATAAAAAACTACATTTCCAATATCCGTCCCCATAAATCCCAAATCGTTTTTAATCCTTACGCTGACACTATAAAGATTGCCAAAACAATAAGGTAGATATTCAGCATTTAACAGATACAAAAAATACTGCTTCGATTTTGGAGGTATGTTAAACACCATATAACCATTTTTATCTACGCAAAATTTAGAATTTAGCGGTACGATTTTGGGAGCATAACGATTATCAGAACTTTGATATCTACTGTAAATAGAATATGTCCTGTTGGTGTTTGTCAAATTTGCAATACTGAATTTACCGGTGTAAACAAGACTGTCGTTAAGAGTAAATTTATAAAAAGCCGGAGATACGGCAAGCCCGCTTCTGACAAGAGGGTCTGACTGACAGTAGAATTCTTCCAAATTGGTTAATCCATCCTGATCAAGGTCAAAGTCAGGATCTGATATTTTTTCAAATATTTTTGAATCGCTATATCGGTTCGTATAAAAGGCATATTCTGCCTTTAGCTGTTTTATCTTTTCGTCTGCTTTGGAATTTCCGGATACCTTCAAACGATCGATCTCCCTTAAAAGTCCTTCTTTAATAGACTGATAACGACCTTCCGGGTTATCAACCCAATTATCGGGCAGTTTTTTACTTCTGATTACGGATTGAAAATCATCATATTGTTTTTCCAACTCCTTATTAACATTTTTATACGGCGTTCTAGACGGCTCGATATTTTCTTTAATAAAACTTCTGGTCATGTCATCTATAAAACCGTATTTTTCGTATATATATCCGCATCCATCGCATTCCTCATAAAGATCCCCCTTGTTAAGGAAAATTTTGTTCTCGTCCCTTTTTCCGAATAATGCATTTCCACTTTTGGTAGTTATAGCAACTATGCCAGGGTATTTATTTAAATAAGAATTTGATGTTGACCAAGCGCTTAATATCAACAAAAAAATAACAATAACTAAAGATTTGCCTAGTTTCATTCTTCTTCTCCTTCTGATTTAAAATATCCAGTTCCAGTTGTAACTTCAGAATTTGGTGGTATTAAAGTTTCCAAGGTCATATTGATTTGATCTTCTTTTAGCCCAGGACCGCAAACAAGAATTGTGAAATTAAAAGTTCCAAGTTCTTTTGACATGCCGCTTAAAATTCCATTGTGACTTAGCTTTATTCCTTCTGGCAACTTTCCTCTATAACTCCATGAAATATTATTTCTGAAACTGGTCTCTATTTTATAAAAGTATTGTTGATCTAAATATGCTAAGGGACAGATTTCACCAGAATCAATTATTAATGGAATGTCGTTTGCATCATACGGATTGGAGTGCCTTATATACTCTTCATAATCATCATAGCCATCTCCGTCAGAGTCATCAAAATAGTCTTGATTTACCACATGAAAAGGTCGCTTTTCGCTTTCAACCAAATCATCTGTATTATTCTCAGCAACAAGTTTCCACCAATACTCTCCTTGAGGCATATTGTAATCGGAAAAGCTCAGATTATAGGATGTTAGATTTGTAACGTTGATTCTATCAATAACATTATTATTTTGCGATCCAACAACTAGCCAAATAGAATAGTCTTCGCCAGATCTACTATTATCAACACATTCCCATCTAACATTTAAATGTCTTGATTCTCTATGATGTCTAGGGGGCGACAACAATTTGAATTTAATCCAAGGTCTAGGTAAATTTTTTAAACGAAACTGAATATTATAAAACGGAAGAGAAGAATCATTACTAAGAGAATGTGAAATAACATCATCGCCAGCAATTCCGTTAATAATTTTCATTTTAAAAAAAGTCGTTTTACCAGCATTAATATTAACAGAATGTATATCACTGACTTTATCTAAATGATCACTTTTTAATCTAATCAAAATTGGCTGGCTATCATAATTTAGAATTCCACTATGATAATAGTTTAAGTTGTTTTCAATATCACCCTCAACTATTCTTAATGTTGTCCAATCTTCCGTTCCGGAATTTGAATCTCTATATTCAATTTCATAAAAATCAAAATCGTGATAATCAATCATTTGTAGTTCAATGGCGGAATTATATTCTCCAAAAAATCGCAATAAAGGATCAAATATATTATTTACAGTATTATTATCTGGAGATTCGTTAATGTATTCCTTTAAAATATTGTATACAACCAAATCTTCTTCTTCACAAGGGAATGATAACTTCTTCATATCTGTATGATTCTTGTCAATGGATATTGCCAGAGAAGATAAACCTAAAGTTGCGGGCAAATTTGCAGACGAAATAGATACAACGCTATCACTATCAATACCGCCATATACTAAGAAGAACATAAATCCAGAGCTGCCATAAAAATAGGTGGACTGCTTATCATTGATGAATGAAGACGGAATATTAGATAGCAAATTCCAAATGTGTTTAGAGCCCCTTTTAAGGTGATTTAAATTATCGTTGCTTGTTATATGTATATTTTTTGTTAGCCACCAGCTTGCTTTATCAGAACCGCAAAAAGGAGTTCCATAAAAAATAAATTTGTCAATTTTACCCAATATGTTATCGTTATTAATAATTTGTCTCATTATCAACATGCCACCAATCGAATGAGAAATCACAATTGGTTTTTTATCAAGATATTGACAATTATTATTTATAAAAGTTGACAAAGAGTAGTTGTCATTCAAACAATAATCTGTATATTCCCCCACTGAATCATTCCACGGAAAATCAAGAGGTAAAATAGGGTCAAGATCATCAGCTCTAGGTAAATGTTTTTTTATGCATTCAAAAGCTGTCTTGTTATCATTAGAATCTATAGGATGCGAATTAATGCCATGTACTAATACGATAGGTTTAACGCTTCTAATGGTAAAACTATAATCATGTACCGATGAATAATAATCGTTAATTTCATCATGACCATAGACTTTTATATAATACTTGTGATTTCTAATCCAATCCGTTTTGTAATATCTTTTATGATTGTTTCCAGATCCAATAGTAGTTTCTATATTATCTGTAAATGTGCATGGCACATAATTTAAATTATTATCAGATATTTCCATTTTAACATTACTGCTATTATCCATCTCAATACAGTATGCGGTGTAATTCGGGGTAAAACAATAAATATCGACATCGTGTAATATTGTTATGGCTGGATCTTCATAATATTCTTTTAATATATCCCCTCTAACTTCATCTTCAGCCTCTATGTCTTCATAATCAACCTGATCCCATTGAAACACTAATTTAAAATCACGATCCGGAAAGTATTCATTTCCCTGAGAGTCATTATATATAACATCAGTCGCCGTTTTGTTCTCCAACGGTACATTCGCTATAAATGTAGGTAAATGTCCTTGACCTTCCACTTTAATCCATAATTTGCTTTGGATGATTTCACAAATCCCAAACGGGAAACCCATGGCAACATTAGTCATAGAATTTCTATTAAAACAATAGTAATAATAAAAATGATCATTATCCGCGAAAATCATTAGCGAACACATTAATGCCATAAAAATCAATATGATTTTTGTTTTTAATGGTATGAATCTCATTTTTATTTTCTCATAATCATGTAAAAGAAACTCAAATCACAGTTTGTTCGATCATCTATAACTATCGATCCATCGCCTAGACTGTTGATTTCAACCCAGTATTTGACATCTGTTTGTTGAGAGGGGGTTACAGTTACAACTGCATCCGAAGAAAGATCTGATGCAATTGACACAGAAGTGCTACCAGCACTTATAACCACTTTCCCACATTGTTCTGAATCGCTAAACTGCACAAAATCATGTGCAATTATTTTTGTATCTTCTCCATTGCAAGCCAAATTTAAATCACCAGAAGATGTCGTTATGCATCCATTAGGATTGTTAATTTTTATATCTGATCTAGTCGTGGCATTTCCTATAAGCCAACTGCCATTGTTAGGCAAAATTAGATCTTCAATGTACAATTCTCCAGTTATTGTTCCGCCGTTAACAGTAATAAGATAATCTTTCAATCCTTGGCAAAAAGAATCCCAAGATATTTTCCCTCCTAAAACTTCCGCTTTGTTGGTTAATGCTACGCCAAGGCTTTCATCAGTTACAACCCTAGTTCCTGCAATCGATATATCTCCGCTTTTCAATTCAAGTCCGTGTTTATCAAAGGTAAATCCGACGTCTTCAACAAAATTGAACACAGACCATAACTCATATGAATCGAAACAAGGTTCCCAATAATACTCAAATGTCATGTTCATAAATTCTGACAATGTCATAGGCGGATCTGATGGCCCAACCCTAGGTCCAGGATCAGGCGGATCATCTCCCCTCACCGGAAGTTCAGACTCGTTTGCTCCATAAGGCTTGTACAATCCGCCATTCCTGTATCCATTGCAAACATATGGATATATAAGGTTATTACCTATTTTTCGTATTCCTAATAAATGGAACCTGTCGGACCTAATAAGGATTGGGTTTGAAAAAGAGTAAGTACACAAAGGAAATCTATTGGTATTTACGCTATTGCAGTACCAATAGGCCATTTGATAGCTGCCATTATTGGGAACACCAGTAGAAACGTAAACGCTTTCTGGTGACATTATTTTATTGATATCATTGCAATACAAAGTTATGCTTTTCAAATGCGAGTTAGTCGAAACGTTAAATTTAGTACATATTCCATCCCAACTCCAAATAGAAGGATAAGAATAAAGTGAAGGTGTGAAATTAGGTTCAATGATTCCTTTTATTGGAGATGTGGCGTTCATCACTATCCTGCCGTCGTCTTTTATGTCTATTGCAGAATCTATCAGGTCACATTTTTGACTGAGATTTTCGCACTGAGTTGATAAATACTGTACAGTAGCCGCCATCATGCTCATTTGCTGAGTAATATTGTAAACAGTATTTGATATCGAACTTAGATTATTGCTAAGCGTCTGGCAATTGGCGCTTAACGAAAAGACAAGACTAGCCAATTGATTAAATTGCTCAGTCGTAACATATCCCGATCTTGTTTGCTCAGTATTGTTTGTTGAATTATCGCTTTCGTAATAACCGTTTATAGAACATAAAACGTTTCTTACATCATATCCGTCATAATATATATTCCCGTCTGGCCCGACAACAAGCGTGTCATCATTAATGACAAAAAGGTCTGGAAAATTTACAAGTCCTTTAGGAATGTTTAACTGTATCTTCTCCAATTGGGAAGTTATTGAAATGTATTGCCCTTTTATGTCTTTTACTTGAGCCTGAAGTTTCGTTATCCGTTCAAGCAGATCTTTTTCTTTTTCGAAGTTTGAAGAAAAATCCATATCCTCGTTTGCAAAGCAAACATATGACATGAAAACTAAAGAAAGAAAAAGGGAAAATTTAATAATTCGTCTCATAAATACCTCGTTTTTTATCCGCAAACATTATACAAAAAAATCAAGTAAAAGAAAATAAAAAAAGCGGACGGGTTGCCCCGTCCGCCCAAACATTGTAGGAGAAGAATCGTTTGGTTTTATTTGTTTTTGTATACGTCGCGGGGCTGCTTGTACCCCGGTTCGCAGTAATTGTAAGCCATGATCTTGGTGCCGTCCACGGAAAGCGGGCTGCTGTACTCAGTGGGCAGATCGGCTAAGCCTTCCTCGGAGACGACGTAAACGTCAACCTGGAAGAACTTCGGGAAATTCATGTTGAAGAAGCCAAGACGAGAGATCTTCTGGGTCTTGCGCAGATAGTAGGTCCTGTCGTCGTCAGTCCTGTAGTAGTAAGCTAGGTAATAGCTTCTAGGCTTGATCTCTTTGCCATAGTTGTAGAAGATATCGCCCTTGACAGTGCGCTTGGTGCTCTTCATGAACTTGATGTGGAAAACGGGATCTTCGGTCCTCTGCAGCGTGGCGTCCACATAGTCCGGCCCTTGGGTGATGTCCATGAATTCACCGGAAAAAAGATCCAAGGAATTGGCGAAGCCTTTGAAGGTGTACTTCGGATACAGAAGGCGCATTTCCTGACGGCCTTTCCAGAATTTCACTTTGCCGGCCATGGGATCCTTGTCCTGGCCGCCCAGGATCGTAGTGTAGCCGTCCCTGGCCACTATGACTGTATAGGTCGCGCCGTTGGCGGAAAGATTGTAAGAGCCCGTGTATTGCTTGAAGCCGGGCTTTTCAGCCAGAGCAGCCGTCGCTGTCAATGCTAATATGAGTAAAAGTATTTTCTTCATATCAATACCTTATTTTTTGTAGCCGTAAGTGCAAAGGGGAAACTGCTGCATCATGTCGCGGAAGAGTTCGTCGTAGCGATTGTGGATCTCGCGGGCCCACATGACGTCTCTTTCGTACATGTACATGAAGCTGACGCCCATGACTAGGGAGTCGCGGAAATCCTCGGCTTCCCAGACTTTTTCGCCCGTAGAGGCGTCATAGAAAGCGACCCTGACCGTCACGCTGTTGTAAGAGAAGACCAGCCCGTAGCGGCTGCACTGCTCTTTAACTTCGCCGTAGCAGACGAGGTCAACACCCAGGGCGCTCTTCATCCTGCCGGCGGCGCTTTCGTCGAGGTCGCGGCGGGTGAGCTTACTGAGGCGGTTGTCGGTCTCGCCCATCGGCTGGACGTTCCAGTTTTTGTAGGAAACCAGGTTGCCGTAGAAAGAGCGCCTGGCGTAAGTGCTGGCGTTCTTAGCTCCCGAGTTGTTGATGAAGGGCATGACCGCGATGGTGGTGTACTTCGGAGTGACCGCAAGGTTGATGTGGTTGCGGGTGTTCATGACCACTTCTTCATGAATGTTCTCGTAGGCGCCCCTGGCGCATCCGAAGAGCACTATTGAGGCCGCAGCCAGAAGTATGTATTTCACGCTTTTCATCAGAAGGAGAATCCTGTGCCGAGGGTTAAGCCGTCCAGCGGTTTCCAGTCTTTCGACTCGGAGTCCTTGAAGATCGGCACGCCGTAGTTGACTCTGATTGGCATGCGCCACAATTGCAGGATAAGGCTGCCGCCGACGCTGGCGTTGATCTCGCCGAAGTTGTCGAATTTCTTCCTTTCGACGACGTACTGGCCGTTCATGCAGCGCAGCGCTTTGTAGTAAGTCCTTTCCTTCCACCAGACGTTGCCGATGTCGGTCCAGACCGCGCCGTGCACGCTGATGTTCTCGTTGTAGCGCCAGATCGGGAAGATGTATTCCGCGGAGACCATGAACTTGAAATTGCCGCCCATCGGGTTGTCGCCGGAGTAGTCCTTCGGTCCGACGAAGCCGTAGCGGAAGCCGCGCATCTCTTCGCTTCCTCCCATGAAGAAACGGTCGAAGATCGGCGTGTTGTGGGAAGCGAAGCCGATAGATCCGCGCAGCAGCAAGACGTGCGAGCCGCTGAACACGTAATTGGGCTTCCTTTCGAAGAGTTCGAAGAGCTTGAAGTACTGGGAGTGGCTGGCTTCCACAAGACCGTAGATGGTGGAGCCGACGCCAACTCTGCCTTTCAAAATGGTAAGAGCGCCGGATGTCGGGAGGAACAGGGCGTCTCTGGTATCCCTCGTCAAAGTGATGGTCGGAGCGAGCACAGCGTAGCTGCCCTTCTCTTTTTTCAGATACTTGTCGTAACGCTCGAATTCCAGCGGCACCATGCGTTTCTGGACACGGCCGCGTTTGTTGACGTGGCGTCTCATGATCCAGGCGGTGTCTTCGCCGACGATCGTATCGTCGTAATCAAGCGACTTGTCAACGCCGACCCTGATGTATTCGCCGGCCAGCGCGCCCTCAACTTTGATGACGCCGAGGTATTTGCCGACCGTCGGGATCCAGGCCATAGAAATCGGCGTGGCGGCCCTTAAGTCGCCGCCTATCCTCATTATCCTAAGATCGGGGCCGAGCGCGTTGTTGTTCTTCCAATAGACGTCAAAGCCGGCCGCCACTTTTCTTCCTTTCAGCTGTTCATGCAGGAAGTAAGGCTCGGTAAAGCTTAGGATAACGTCCTGGCGGTGAATGCCGAATTCGCCTTTGATGCGGAAATGCTGACCGCCGCCGGTGAACCAGTTTTTGTAATTCTTCCAGTCGAAGTTAGGCTGCGTGATGGTGATCGTGCCGAAGAGCATGTCCTGGCTGGAGAAGCCGACGCCTACGCCGACCTGGCCGGTCAGCTTTTCCTTGACGTCAACATAAATGTCTTTCTTGCTGTGATCCTGGGGATTCGGCGCCTCGACGATGTCCACTTTCTCGAAGTAGTCCATGTTCATCAAGCGCTGGCGGCTCGTGTCGATGCGGTAGTAGTTGTAGCGGTCGCCCGGGAAGAAAGAGAGCTCTCTTCTGATGACGACGTCTTTAGTGCGTTCGTTGCCGGTGATGTAAACGATGCCGATGTCGAAGAGAGACGATTCGTCCATTTCGTAGAAAATATCGACTCTGACGCCGCCGTCAGGCTGCTCTTCTGCAAGCAGGACTTTAGAGGCGCAGACGGCGTCGGCGTAGCCCAGAGAACGGAAATAATTCCTCAAGTTCTCGGTGTCGCGCTCCACAGCTTGCGGAGTGTAGGGCTCGTCTCTGTGCACCTCGATCATGGAGATGATATTGGTGAGGTACATGTCTCTCAGTTTGCCCTGGCGCACGGTGATGTCGTTGACGAAATAAGGACGTCCCTCATCGATCGTAATGTCGAGGGCGAGGCCGTCGCCTTTTTCAGTGGAATGCAGGTCGTAATCGACCTGGGCCTCAGGGTAGCCGATCTCCTGGTACATCTCGGTGATCTTCCACATGTCGTCCCTGACCTGGTCTTCCTGGTAAGTGCCGAACATGAACCAGAAGCGGGCTTTCGTACCGATAAGAAGTTTGATCTTGGTCGTGGAGATGAGCGTGTTGCCGGAAATATTGATTTCCCTGATATAAGATTCCTCACCTTCCGAAACGAGAATGTTGACGCTGGCTCTGGTGCCGTCCGCGGTGTCGTCTATCTCATAGGTGACGTCCGCCATGCCGTAGCCTTTCTCAGCGTAATATTTGCGGATCTCCTCCACAGAGTTCTCAAGTTTTTCAAGGCTTATGGGCTCGCCGATCGTCAGCTGGACTTTTTCAACGAGGTCCTTTTCCTTTATGCTGTTGTTGCCCGTGAATTCAAGCTTGTCGAGTACCGGTCTTTCTTTGACGGTATAAGTGACGATCGTGCCGCTGACACCCTCGCTGGTGGTCGTCGAAGCGCTCTCAAAATCGCCGGAGGCCAGAAGCCTCTCGGTGTCGGCCATAGCTTTCTCTTCGCTGTAAATTTCATTGGGATGCGTGCTGATCATGTCGCGGATGACCTGCTCGTTGACTCTTTTGTTGCCCTCTATGTCAATGCGTTCGATTATGGTCTCGCCATAAACGGACAAGCTGAGGATCGCCGTCAGAGTCAAAACAGCGAGTCCCAATTTCAGGTCCAATGTCTTCTTTCCAAAAGTTGATTTCATAATATCTAATCGTCTCCAAGACAATATTTCAATATAAGATTATCTTCTGACATCCTATCACAAAACGCACCCCAAATCAAGCGTTATCAACAAAGTTCACAATATATTGCACATTGATAAATCAGTTAAATATACTAAATTATAGCACTTACTAACAGTTATCCACAAGTTATCCACAATTTGAAAAGATGTGGAGATCAGGTGGATAAAGGACGGAAAACCTGTTCATTTTTCCAGACGATAAAAAAAGCCCCGGAAATCCGGGGCTTTTTTGATGCTAAGCGGTTCGCCTGCTACTTGTTTCTGCGCCAGAAAAGCAAGGCCAGGGCAAGGAGCCCGAAGACCGCCGGCTCAGGCAGCGTATGGTCGCAGACCACCACGTTCTTGATGTAGGCGCCGGTGTCTCTTTCCTCTTCCGGACCGTCGTTCACGGCCTCGATGTTGAAGGAGGTGACAGGCTGGCCGTCAAAATCGGTGTTAAGCACGATCTCGCCAATTAAACAGTTCGTTTCAAAATCGCCCAACGTTACCTGGGTGACGCAGGCATTGGCCTCGTCCAGATCCATGGTGTAAGAGAAAGTCTGCCACTGGCCAAGCGTGTTGTTCCTCATAAGCTCTTCCACGCCGTCTCCTCCGGCGGGCTTGAAGCCCAAGACAACTTCCTTGGTGTCGCGGTCCCTCCTGATGTAGAAGGGCAGGAAGCCGTCGCCGGTGTTCTGGCAGAACCTGAGGTAGGTCGTGTTGTTGTTGTCCGGCAGGTTGACAAGGCAGCGGAAGGAATAGTGGCTTCCGGCCGGGACGCCGGCGGAAACGGTCACTTTGCTCTGCTGGTCGAAGTAGAGGCACTGGATGCCGTTGAAGAGCTTAAGGGAAGGCTCGACTTCGTAGAAGTTGTCAACCTTCCAGCATTCCTGATTGTTGATGGAGCCGAGGTGGAAAAGCTCGCCCTCGAATTCCGTCGTGTAGTACCAGCCGCCCACGCCGAAGGTCACGAGCTGAACGAATGATCCGGAGTTGGTGCCGTTGCTGGCCTCGTATTCGTATTTAAGCCTCGCGGTGTAGTAGCCGTCCTTCAAACCGGTGCGGTTCAGCCTGTAGATGACCAAGCCTTTGGTGCCGATGGTGCCTTTGTCGCGGGAAAGCTTCAAGTTGTCAGCATAATCGAGAACTTCAATGTTGAACTTGTAGTTCTGGGCGCCGGCGTTCTCCAAAACGTTGGTGTAAACGTTCAGGCCGCCCATGGCGACCGCTTTCTCGTAAGCGGGAATGGCGATCTTGGGACGCTGGACTTCCGTGATGAGCAGGTTGTCGATGGAGACGCCCACTCTGGAATCTTCGCCGCCGCCGCTGACGCCGAATTTTTCAAAGTAGTGCATAGGCACGACTCTATCATTCATCCTCTTTCTCAGCGTTTTTTCGGTGAAGTTCGTGGTGAAGTCGCCGAAGGTGAATTCAGTGAGCTTCTGCATCCTGAAGTCCATGGTGTAGGAGAAATCTTGCCAGGTCTTGCCGGGCAGACCGTAGTCGCCCACCAGGGGATATCCCGAGGTGTCGTTGTAAGCCCAGAGCCTGACGTCGTTGCCCTCGGCATGGTACCAGAGGTCGAAGATGGCCGGATTGGCCCAGTAGGTCGAGCGGAAATTGAAGCGGTCGGCTTCGTTCACATAGTCCCAGCGGAATTTGCAGGAGACCTTGATGATGAGGTTGGAGGGCGTCCAGATGGGATACCAATAGCCGTCCCAGCCGCCGGCCTTCTCGAAGGTCGCGCACTGTCCTTCCCAGGGTTCGGAAGGCGTGTTTACGTAAGCTTCGTTCGTCCCGGGAGAGTAATCGTTGCCTTCCTCTTTGCCAAACCAGCCCTGCTGGCCGTGGAGTTCGCCCGCCTGGAAGTAGGGCGCCTCAAAATCCTCATAGTAGAAGACCAGGCCGGATCTGATGTTCAGCGGGATGTCGAATTTTCCGTAAGGCGAGCAGTCGAAGGTCAGGATCGTGCGGTAGAAACCGTCGCCCATAATGCTGCGGTTGAAAGTGACCTTGTGGTTCTTGGTAGTCTTGCAGACGCCGGTGGGCGCGAAGGTAAGCCATTCCGGATCGCCCAGAGCGGAGACGGTGTATTCAAATTCGCCGCCGCCGTTGTTGGCTATCACGAATTCGCGGCTGGCCACGTTGCGGCCGACAAGAACGGGATCGGTCGGCATGGAGGGCACAGGCGTAGTCAGCGCTTCGTAGGCGACCTCGATGTCGTCGATGGCGGTAACGTAGCCGCTGCCGGTGGCCACGTAACCTCCTGCCAGAACCGCCGGGCCGATGTGCGTAATCCTGAAGTTGGGAAGAGTAATAGTATCTGCCGGAACATTGGTAATGCCGTTGGCTATGACGTTGATAAGGCGGCGGGAGGGATACTGGATGTTGAATTCCAGCTGATTGTCCTTGTCTCCGCCAATGCCGCCGAACTGCATCTGAATTTTGTCGCTGTGAATGATGTAGAAAGTGCCGCCGTTGCGGTAAGCCCAAAGCGCGCGGCCGTTGGCGGTGCCGTTGCCGAAGATGAAGCCGCTGACGTTGCTAAGCGAGCGGTGTTTCAAACGGATCCTCATGATGCCGGTCTCGGTGAACATGCTCTCCTCGGCCCCGGTGGGGATCCAGACGCCGGAGTTGCCGGAGTTTTTATCGTCGGCGTCGTTCTTCGTCACGGTAATGCATTTGGAATCCATTACGTCGCTTTCGACCTTGTAGGCGAAGTTCGTCTGGTATTTGGTCTGCCAAACGCTCGCCGCTTCGCATTGCGGCAGAAAATCGCCCGAATTGTAGCTTTCAAAATCCTCCTTGAAGAAAACGCTGGGTTCCGCATAAACATAAGCCGCGGAAGAAGCCAGCGCCGCCAGAAGAAAAAGGATGCCTTTTTTCATAAATTACCTCGTGTTAGTGTGAATTTTAATTGCCAACCAAATATTATAGCAAATCCAGCGCTTTTATATTTGGTAAAATAATTTTTATGGAACACAAAGATCACATGCGGCTGGCCCTTGAAGAGGCTAGAAAAGCTTTTGATATGGGCGAAGTTCCCGTAGGCTGCGTCATAGCTGACGAGGCTGGCAACGTCATCGCTTCCGCGCATAATCTTACGGAAAAAGGCCAGGACGCCACCGCCCATGCCGAACTTCTGGCAATAAAGGAGGCCCAGCAAAAACTTGGCCGCCGCCTCGGGGGCTGCACGCTTTACGTTACCTTGGAACCCTGCCCCATGTGCGCCGGCGCTATTCTTCTAAGCAGGATCGGGACCGTCGTTTTCGGAGCGCGCGATTGGGAAAGGGGCGCGCTATTGTCAAACGCCAACCTCGCCAACACCTGGACGGGCGGCAAAGTTGAAGTGTTGGAAGGCTTTTGCTCATCTGAATGCGAGGCGCTTCTCAAGGATTTCTTTTCTTCCCGCAGATAATCCTATCCCTTCGGCCCAATATATTGTTAAAAAAAGGCCCTTTTGATACAATATATTGAGTGTGTATTCGTATAAGAAGGGATTATGGACAATAATATAATTGAACAGATCGATCCCGCGCCGCAGCCTGATCTTTTTCAGGCTGTGGCGCCGGAACCCCCATTTCTAGATCTTCTTCCAGCCAGCCATTGCGCTTTTCTAAGTTCGGAGCGGCGGTGGTATTACGCCACCATTCTCTACTACCTCTTCCTGCGCCGCCAGGCCCATGAAGTGGAAAAGTATCACAACGATATCTACGACGCCGTCCAATCGCTCCTGGAGACCGCCGGCCCCTATAGCCAGCAGACTTTCCGCGCCGACATGGAGCAGCTCATGCTCTGGGGCAACGTCGAGCGCCGCATCGAACCGAAAAGGCTGCAGCACATCGCGGACAGGCGAGTGCAGAAATTCCTCTACCGCCTGACGGACCATACCAGAGCGCTGCTCGAGAGTCTGTCTCTCGTGCGCTCCGTGGAGAATCTGAACGCCGTCACGCTTGACCAGGATCATCTTTTGGATCTTCAGGAACTCGTCGAAAAGATCGGCCTCTGCCTTTCCCGCGGCGAGAATCTTTCGGAAGCGGAACTGAGAAGGCTCGCCAGGAACATCTCGGAACTTGACAACCGCTGCCGCCTCGTCGCCAATGAGATCAGCGACTTCGGCGCCAGGATCGCGACTTTCAACATCGAGCCTTTCCAGCTCGAGACGCTGCCTCAGATCATAGACCGCCTGGCCAGGTACGTCGATCAGTATCTGCAGCGCGTGGCCAACCTGACGCCGCCCGTTTACAGCGCGCTCTCGCGCTGGAACTCCCAGCAGGGACTCGCCATTTTGAGGAACGCCAGGGAAGCCATGCGGCTGCACGCCGAGAACAATCCCCTGGCCGGCGCCCTGGCCGAGCAGGACGACCCCATTGAGCAGATGCTGGCCAGGCTTATCCCCTTCTTCGCTCCCGAGGGCGTCTTCCAGCTTCTCTGCCTCCGTGTCAACGAGCAGGTCAGGATACTTATCAGCCGCATCAGGCAGTATCTCGACGACATCAGGCACCGCAACATCAGGATAAGAATATTGAGACGCCGCGCCAACGAATGCATCGGCGCGCCTAACGAGGCCCTGCCCGAGATCAAAGCTTTCATCAGGGAGCTCTTCTCCGTCGGCCAGATCATGAACGACATGGGCGGCGGCACTCCCGATGACCGCGTTCCCCCGCCGAGGCCCAACTACTGGCGCCGCCGCGCGACGAGGCCGCCTTTCCGCAACGCCGCCATCATCGCCAAGACCGGCTCGGCCCAAGCAAGCCGCGAACTGGAAAAAGCGAAGGCCAAACGCCTAAGGGACTTCATGCTCCTGAAAGCCTACCCGATGGGACAACGCGGCCCCATCCATTTGTTCTCTTTGAAGAACATGGACGACATCAGGAACTACATGGATTCCGTCAAATTCTACAAGATAGGACGTAAGCACGGCATCCGCCTTGGGTACACCTTAAAGCAGCCTGACAAAAACGCCCCGCAAGCGGAATTCAAAGGCGGCAAGTGGTATTTCTCCTCCCCCGACTATACCGTAGATTTTCAGGAAAACAACTAAAAGACTATGAACGAACAATACTTTGAAAACGAGACGGAAAATTACTCCGACCAGATCGATCAGCTGAACATCCACAGCGTCAGGGCGCTGCTTAACGTTCTACTTGAATCGCCCTTCTTCTACCAGACCGACGACCCGGACCTTTTCGCCTACCTGAGACTGAACCAGGAAGCCGTCGGCCACTTCTTCATGCGCTACTTCGGCTGGGAACTCTACGTTGACCGCCAGGCCGCGAGGATCATAAAGCCGCAGCTCTACAACAACTCCCTGAAACCATCGCAAAGGGACATGTTCGACCTGACGAGAAGGGACGAATGCTCGGTCTTCATGCTGCTTTTGGAATTCTATGAGAAGCTGCTCCGCGACTTCAACTCCAATTACGACGACGACAAGAGGCTGCGCTTCCTCATCTCCGATTTCGTCCAGTACTGCTTCAACCGTTTCAACGAAGAGTTGGAAGACGGAGAATCGAGCGAGAAAGCGATAGTGGACGCCTGCCGCACGCTCTTCCCGAAGCTAATAAAGTACCGCTTCATCGAGCAGAAAGAAAAAGCGGAGGCCGGAAAAGACGAGCGCTTGCCGGAAGGCTTGGAGCAACAGGTCATGTATGAATTTCTTCCCGGCATCCACTGCTACCGCCCGGACGTTCTCACTTTCAAGGAGATCGCCAGGCTCTACTCCAAACAGGACGAGCTGAAGGATGACGCAGACGTAAAGGAAGAAGAAACCGAACAGGAAAATTTTTAAATAGGAAAATACGATGAACGGAAACCACAGTTGGGAAAACGCTTTGAATTTGAGGGCCCTGCGCCTTATCAATTTCCATAACTTCGCCGACGAGACCATCAAGATCCACGGCAGCCTCTTTCTTATGGGCAACAACGGCACCGGCAAGACGACCATCATCGACGCTGTACAACTGGCCCTGACCGGCGGACAAAGGCTGATGTTCAACGCCGCTACCGTAATAGGCGGCCGCTCGGAATCTGGCCGCAGCCTTTCCGGCGTTCTCTTGCAGCACAACTTCGAGACCGGCAAAGTGGGCAGAGCCGGCGGCGCGGTCGGTTACGTCGCCCTCGAGCTGCTCGATCCCAAGAGCCAGAACCCTGTGACGATCGGCGTCGGCGCCTTCGCCGAGAACTTAGACCAGCGCCCGGAAATGTGGGGCTTCATTGTTGACGCTCCCCTCTCCGACGTTCAGCTCACGGTAAGGGTGAACGATATTTCCGAAGCGCCCCAGTACCGCCCGGTGGATAAGAAGGAACTGCCCGGCTTGGTCGGCAAAACGCGCGTTTACGACATCGGCCGCTACCGCACCCAGGTCGCGAACCGCTTCTTCGGCGGCCGCTCGAATTTTGAGCGCGTGGCCGATCTTCTGAAAGCCAGCAAATCCTACAAGGACCTGGTCGTCAAGGCACGCGACTTCGAAGGCCTTTTCGCGGCCCTGCTCCCCGCCCCCGATCATCAGGTCTTTCAGGACATCGAGACGACGCTGCAGAACTTAGAGACCATCGAAAGCGACATCAAAGGACTTAAAAAAGAAGCCGAACTGCTCGACGAAGCGAACAAGACGGTTGCCAAGATCGCTTCCTCCAAAGCGAGGATCGAGGAATGCCGCTACCTGAGACTCAGGAACTCCCTCAACAACCTCGCCTCCGAACTGAAGAGCCAGGAAAGGGCCGTCGCCGTCAACCGCCAGAACCAGATCGACGCCAAGAACAAACTGGACGACCTCTTGCCGAAACTCGAGCAGACCAGAACGACCCTGGCCGAAGTGAGGACCGGGACCGGCGCCAAGCTCTGGGAAGAAGCGGAACGCCTTGAAAAAGAATTGGCGAAATTGAAAGAAGATTCCGTCACCTTTAAGGAAGAAACGGAAAAAGAATTGAAAAAGCAGGCCACATTAGAAAAGGACAAGGCGAACGCCAACGCCGACGTCCTGGAAGCCATCCGCTCCCAGAACGCCATCATAAAGACGATCTCGCTGCCCCTCTGCCCCGAGACGGTGAAAGAGGCCGCCGACCATCTTTCCAAGACTATCGCCTCTTTGAAGAAAGCTTACAAGAACGCCGAGGAAACGACAGATTGCGACACCGAAGCGCTCTCCCGCTCCCAGAAGCTGGCCGTCAGAGCCGCCGACAATCTCCTCCAGGCCTTAAGGGACGAGAAGCAGACGCTAACCTTGCGCCTTGCCGACCTGGAAAGAGAAGGCAAAGTAACGGCCACCGTTCCCATCATGGAAGTGATGCCCCGCATCATCGGCTACAGGGATTTCCTGGACGCCCTGAAGAGAGAAGGATTGAAAGCCGAACCGCTCTTCACCATGCTTGACTTCGCGCCCAACACTCCGCCCCAGCTCATGAACCTGATCGAATCTTTCTTAGGCGACGAATGGCTCGGCACCATCATCCCCGAAGAGGAAGATCTTGAAGAAGTCATAAGGCTGGCCGGCAAAGCCAACCCCGGTATCAGGATCGCCGACACTTCCCGCCTCATGGCCACGAAGAGCCCGAAACCCCTTGACAACTCCATCGCCAAGTATCTGAAGACTGCGAACGGTTTCGCCCGCTGCTTCGTCGATACCCAGCTCGGCAAGATAAGGATCTGCGACCTGGCCGCCACGCCGGACGGCGACTGGCTCTCCAGGGAAGGCCTGGTCAAGGAGCGCGCCGTTTACCGCTACATCAAGCGTGAAGCGGAAGGTCTTCTCGGCAAATCCCGCCGTCAGGCCGCCCAGGAAAAACTCCTGACCGAACAGAAGATCAAGAACAAAGAGCTCACCAACATAGCCGACGGCCTCAGGAAAAAGCAGGGCAACCTCAGCGAGACCATCGAAACGATCTACAAGATAAAGATCCAGCTGGAAGAAAAAGTCTCGCCCTGGCTCATCGCCCACCGCCTCACCCAGAGAGCCGCCAACGACAAGCTTCTCAATGAAATGCAAGAGCGCGTCGAGAAAGCCCAGAGCCTGCAGGCCAAATCCCAGCGCCAGATCGTGAGGATCACCAAGCAGATCAAAGAGCTCAGGGAAGACAAGCAGTTCCAGACCACCGGCGACATCCACAAACAGCTCGACATTCTTAAGAAACGCCTGAATGACGAAGAGAAGGAACGCGAGGAACTCGTCGAGATGATCGCCCGCTACAAAGAGCGCGTCTCCATCCTGGAAGCCCAGAACGCCAAGACCAGGCTCAGCTACAACGAAGCCATCAACCAGGCGGCCGACAAGAAGAAGATCCTGGAAGACAGCCTCTCCGAAGAATACCCCGACCTCGAGAGCTACCTTAAGGAAACCTACGGCGCCGAGAACGTCCAGGAAGGAAGATTGGCCGAGATCATCAAGATCCAGGAACGCGTCATCAACCGCGAGATCGGAAGCTTGATTGGCAGCGACGATTCCCGCTCCAAGGGCGGCCTCATCCACCACGAGCTCCTCTGGACCAAATACGCCTTCACTTACCGGGAGGACATCAACGACCTCATCGACCAGGACGGCCGCGACCTCAAGACCATAACGGTGAGATTGAACGACCAGCTCACCCAGCTTGAGAATTCCGTCAGCGACAACAGAAGGAAACTTCTGGAGAAAACGATCTTGGGCGACCTCTCCAACCAGTACACCAGGGACCTCTACAGACTCAAAGAGAGTTTGGAGGCCGTCAACCTCATGCTGGAAGGCCTCAGCTTCGGCCGCTCCCAGTACCGCTTCACCCAGAAGATCAAGAATGAATACCGCCAGGTTTACGGCATAGTCAGAAGAGCCGGCGACATCGACGAGGACAGCCAGGAACAGCTGAAGGCCTTCTTCGAATCGAAGATCGGCGAACTGCGCATGCAGCCCGACGGCTCTCTCCCCTCTTTCTTAGACTATCGCCACTGGTTCGACTACCAGCTGCACGTAAAAGTCGTAGGCAGCGAGGGCGAAGGCATCGAGCTTACGAACGACATCCGACGCCTCGGTTCCGGCGGCGAACAGGCCGTGCCGAACTACCTTCTCATCATGGCCATGAGCGCCCTCTTGTACAACCAGATCAACGCCAGGATCCGCTTCCTCCTCTTCGACGAAGCTTTCTACGGCATCGACGCGGAAAGAAGAGAAGAGTTATTGCGCTTCGCCAACAGGTTAGGCCTCTCCCTTGTCATCGCCACTCCGGAAATGGACGGCGTCACGGAAGCCATGCGCGAATCCACCACGCTGCTCCTAGAGAAGAACGCCAACAACGAGATCTTCATCGGCAACTTTGTCTGGGAATCCCAGGAAGGCCAGCAGATGGACATCTTCAGCCAGAACGACGAAGAGGAGACCTACACCATCGGCGTGAGATCCGCTCCCGAACCGGAAGCTGAGCCGGAACCCGAACCGGCGCCAAAGGCCGAACCAAAGCCCGCCCCCAAAGCGAAGCCGAAAGTTAAAGCTCCCGCTAAGAAAGCGGCGCCCAAGAAAGCCGTGAAGAAGCCTGCCAAACACGCGCCTAAAAAACCGGCCCCCAAAAAAGCGCCCGCCAAGCCCGCTCCCAAAGCGAAGCCGAAAGCCAAAGCTAAATCCAAACCGAAAGGCAAAAAATAATGGATCCCAAGACCGCGCAAGAACTCGTTAATCAAGCCATAGAAGCCAGGGAAAAAGCCTACGCCCCCTACTCCAAATTCAAAGTGGGCGCCGCCATCCTGACGAAAAACGGAACCGTCTTCCTGGGCTGCAACATCGAGAACGCCTCTTACGGCGCGACCATCTGCGCGGAAAGAGCAGCCGTCGCCAACATGGTGTCAAGCGGCCACACCGATCCAGTAGCCATCGCCATCTGCTACAACGAAACCGAATTCGCCCTTCCCTGCGGCATCTGCCGCCAGGTCCTCTCTGAATTCGCGGACCAAAACGAAGACCTCATCGTTCTCATGGCTAAAACCGACGGCACCTATCAGGAGACTACTCTCTCAACCCTCCTCCCAGGCGCCTTTAAACTTATCGATAGTAAAAAATAATTTTTAATTAAAATTGTGTTTTCCAGTTATCATTTTGCTGACGTCAGCAAAATGATAAGAAGCCAGAACAAATAAAGAGATTTGGAAACAACTTGTTTCCAAATCTTTTTTCATAAAACATTAATATAACTACAATTAGCAAAATTCAAGACATGCTTGTTTTAGCCTTAAAACTAAGATTTGGAAACAACTTGTTTCCAAATCTTTTTTCATAACGCATTTATATGACTACAATTAGCTAAAAGTGAGGCCTAATTGTTTTGACATTAAATTAGAGATTTGGAAACAACTTGTTTCCAAATCTTTTTTCGTTTATTTCTGCCGAAAACTGGTTTTGAAAAAATTCCCAAATGCAATTTTTTGCGATTCGCGACCGCTTACTATATGGGGACGTTTTTTAACTCAATAACCACCACTATAAACAAATATGAAAAGATCTAATATCCAAATAACAAAAACCTATGAGACTTGGATAAACGAATTGAAAAATCGTTATCGCACTACCCAAGTCAAAGCAGCATTGGCTGTCAATTCGGCCCTAATAGCGTTTTATTATAACCTTGGGAAAGATATATGCCAAAAATACAACATTTTGACCAAAACAGGGCTATATGGCCGCAAATTTTTTGATCAATTGAGTGAAGACTTAAAAAAAGCGATTCCTGAATCGACAGGATTGTCACCTAGAAACATTAGAAATTGCAAATATTTCTATGAGCTTTATTCCGATATAGAATCGGACAAACGATTAACGGCTCTATTAATAAAAGTACCATGGGGACATCATATTCAAATCATAAGTAAATGCAACGGCAATCGAGAAAAAGCATTGTTTTATGTTCAAAGAACCATTCAAAATGGTTGGAGCAGAAATGTTCTACTTAACTGGCTCTCGTCAGATCTATATGAGCGAGAAAACAAAAGTCAAACCAATTTCGCGATTACAATGCCTTCTAACGATTGTGATCTGGCAAAACAAATAGTTAAAGATCCGCAAGTGTTTGAAATCTTTGGGCTGAAGGATGAGCATGGAGAAAGAGAACTAAAGGCGGCAATTGTTGCCAACATAGAAAAAACGCTCCTTTCTCTTGGGAATCTAGTTTCCTTCGTTGGCAGAGAATATCCTGTTGAAATGGGCGGCGAAACAAAGAACATAGATCTTCTTTTCTACATAATTTCACTCCATCGATATTTGATAATGGAGATTAAAACCTCAAAATATGAGCCTGCCGACCTTGGACAACTAAGCGGCTATATGGTAATGGTGGAGCAGACGCTAAACACTAAATCAGACAATCCTCCGGTAGGAATTCTCATCTGTAAAGAACACAATCGTGTGTTAGCAAAATTTCATTTGGAAAAATTAAATTTGCCGATGGGTATCAGCGATTATGAACTCAAGAAAATTCTTCCTTCAGAAGAACAACTAGTAAAATGCTACATTGATGCTGAAGAACAAATTAAAAGCATCGCAAAATCAGAAAAAACAACAGACAATCTTTAGTAGTTCAGCGCAGGGATTGGAGGAAGGACTGGACTTGCGGGAGGTTTCTTACGATCCAGTAAAGGATGGTGACGATCAGGATGGCGACGGGAATTTTGACGGAGCGTCGGGCTTTTTGCGAAAAAGCGAGAATTAGGAGCGTCGGGATCGCCAGGAAGAGGATCGGGTTGTAGCTGAAGGCCGCGATCATTTTTCCGTGCACGAGACTGTGCAGCGCGCGGGCCGTTCCGCAGCCTGGACATTCGAAGCCTGTTAAGGCGTAGAAAAAGCAGCGGGGAAAAAACGGGAAGGTGGTCGGATCGAAAAAGGAGAAAAAGATGATCAGGGCCAGAACGACCAGAAGGGCAAGGGCCCAATTTATTTTCGCTCGTCTTTCCATATGTGGCGGTAAAGTCTCGTCATGTGGTCGGAATTACTTTCCTTGACGAAAGTGTAAAACTCCCAGCCGTAGCGTTCGTAAAAAGAGGTGTGCTCAGTGGCGAGGTAAAGCGTGTCGCAGCCCTTTGTCTGCATATCCCTGGCGATGTGGTTTAAAAGCGCTCCCGCCAGGCCTTGTTTCCTAAAAGACTCTTCCACGAAGACGGCGCAGACGTTAGGCGCGAGATCGGGCCTGACGTGAAAATCGTTGGGAATGACGCCGGCGCCGGCGATGATCTTTTTCGTTTCCGGGTCCCTTATGACGTACCAGTAATTGTCCCTGGGCTCTTTCATGCTGGCAAGGTAGGCGCTTTTAGGGATGTGCCACTTGTCACTGAACCAGGCGGCCGCTTCTTCCATTTCCGGTTCCGTTTGCGGAACAGATTCTATAGGTCTCGGTGTTTTTGGGATCTTGAAGACGCCTGTTCTCCAGCCTTCGATGAGGGTGGATCTCTGCTCCATGGCGCCAAGGCGAGTGAAAAGAATTGAGAGCGCTGGATATTGCTCGTCCAGGATGCCGGCCAAAACAAGGTGTCCTCCTGGCGCCACGGCGGCCAACAGACGCTCTACGTTGCGTTCTAAGACGGCGCAGAGGATGTTGGCGATAACTATATCGTATTTCCTTTCAGGGGCGTAAAAAAAGAGGTCCTGCTGAAAAACGGAGATCTTGTCTGCCACCTGGTTTTTTTCAGCGTTCTCCTTGGCGGCTGCGACGGCCTGGGGCTCGTTGTCGAAGGCGTCGATCGTTTTTATGCCCAGTTTCGCTCCGGCCACGGCCAGGATGCCCGTGCCGGTGCCGGCGTCCAGAAGGCTGGCGGGCTTGCTTTGGTTCGCGAGTTCCTCTAAGAATTCCAAACAAGCCTTGCTGGTGCCGTGGCTGCCGGTGCCGAAGGCCATGCCGGGATCGTTTATGAGGATGATGTCGTCGGGTTCGGGAGAATACGTTTCCCAGGACGGCACGATGACAAGATTCTTCCCTACTCTGCTGACGTGGAAATTTTCTTTCCACTTCTCCGCCCAGTCTTCTTTTTTTACGATCCTTTTTTCAAGGGAAAGATCGGCGGTCAAAAGTTTCGCGGTTTCCAGAAGTTTTCTTTCGGCTTGGCTTACTTCAGCTTCGCTTTTCAAAAAAAGACTGAAGACAGCCTTTTCGGAATCGGTGAGCTTTTCCACGGAAAAATCGGCTTCGGGATCGTCCCAAAGTTCGGCGAGCTGCTCGCAAACGCCAGGTTCCGCGCTTAAGCGTAATTCAATCAAGTCCGCCATCACTTCAGAAGAGAGGCGCCAAGCTCGGTCATCTTTTCGGCCTCTTCGAGGGTGGGCGCTTCCGCGTAGAAACGGCAGACCGGCTCAGTGCCGGAGAACCTGAGCAGCAGCCAGGAATCGTCATCAAGCTCGAATTTGACGCCGTCGATGGTTTTGATGTTGACGACCTTGCGGCCCAGGATCTCAGAGGGAGGCTCCGTCTCGAGTTTTTTCATGAAAGCGTCCTTGGCGTTGGGATCGCATTCTTTGTCGATCCTGTGGTAGCGGAGCTTGCCGAATTCACGGTCGATGTAGTCCATGGCTTCGCCGGCGTTCTTGAAGCCGAGGCCTATGAGAGCTTCCGTAAAGAGAAGGCCGGACAATACGCCGTCCCTTTCGGGGATGTGCTTTTGATAGCCCAAGCCGCCGCTCTCTTCAGTGCCGACCAGAGCGCTGCCGTCAAGGAGATACGGAACGATATATTTGAAGCCTACGGGCTTTTCTTCCAGAGTAATGTTGTATTTTTCGCAGAAGCGGTCGATGGTCTTGGAACAGGAGACCGTTTTGATCATTTTGCCGGACCATCCTTTGCACTTCATAAAATAGAGCGCAAGTATGAGCGCGATCTTGGGAGTGATGATATACTCTCCCCTGTTGTCGGCGGCCGCCAGGCGGTCGGCGTCGCCGTCCGTGACCAGACAGACGTCGAAATTTTCCTTCACCGTTTTCGCAAGGCTCTCAGCCATGTTCGGAGGAACGGGCTCGGGAGCGATGCCCGGGAAAGCGGGGTTGCGTTCAGCTCTTATGGTCACGGCCTCGTGGCCGTATTTCGACAAGATGTCGGAGATATAAGTCTTGCCGACGCCGTAGAGGGAGTCCACGAGAACTTTTAATTTTTTCGTTCTGAGAAGACCCTTGTCCAGGAAATTCTCCACCCATTCCAGATAGACTTTTTCCGGATCGCCCGCGATGACCAAGCCTTTTTTCTCAGCTTCTTCTTTCGTTATCCTTTGAGGCGGATTCTTACCGACTTGCGCTTCGATGCCCTTGGTGGTGGTAACGTCCGCGGAGCAGCCAGGGGGAAGCTTGATCTTGAAGCCGCTGTAGTTGGCGGGATTGTGGCTGGCGGTTATCATGACGCCGCCCACAAGATCATAGTGTTTTACAGCATAGGAAACAGCGGGAGTCGGCAGCGGCTTGTCTGATAGCAGCACTTTGAAGCCGTTGCCCCAGAGGATCTCGGAAACGAGCGAAGCGAAGCGTTTGCCCAGGAAACGATGGTCGTAGCCAACGACGAGCGAAGCTCCGGCTTTGCCTTCCGCTTTGAGATAATCGGCGTAGGCCTGGGCCGCCAGGGAAAGATTCTCGAAGGTAAAGGTGTCGGCTATTACGCCTCGCCAGCCGTCGGTGCCGAATTTAATTACGTTCCCTGCCATCCTATTTCCTTTCCATCGCGTAGAACGCTTTGATCCTCTCGGCCATGTCGGGCTTGCCGAAAAGGTAGCTGCCGGCTACGAAAGCGGTGGCGCCGGCCTTGTAGCAGAGGTCCTTGGTCTCGCCGTCCACGCCGCCGTCCACTTCCAGGGCGCAGTCGAGATCTCTCTTTTCTATCTCATTTTTCAGCGTTTCTATTTTGGGGAGCATGTCGGCCATGAAGCTTTGCCCGCCGAAACCGGGCTCCACCGTCATGACCAAGACGATGTCGCAGAGCTCAAGGTACGGGAAAATCGCTTCCGCAGGAGTCTTTGGCTTGACTACCAAACCTACGGCGCAGCCGGAATTTTTAAGACCGGTCAGAGTGTCCGTCACGGTCTTGGCGTCTTTGAAGGCCGGACTCTCGATGTGCATGGTGATGATGTCGGCGCCCGCTTCCCTGAATTTGGGAGCGTAGGTGACGGGGTCGTCGATCATGAGGTGGACGTCGAAGATCATGTCGCTTTTGGGCCTGAGTTTTTTGACGACCGGATGCCCGAAAGTGAGATTGGGAACGAAGTGGGCGTCCATGATATCCCAGTGGATAAGATTAGCACCGGCTGCTTTGGCCGTTTCTATTTCTTCCGCCCACTTGGAAAAATCGCAGGACAGAAGCGAGGGCGAAACGCAGATCCCCCTCAGCGTATCCTTAATCTCTTGTATGGTCTTCATATAGGAAATTATACTAGAAGCCCGTTTAAAATACAAAGCGGACGGTCCCGAGCACTACCAACTAAACCGGCTAAATGTTATAATCTTTTAAATATTCTTTTCGGAAATTTATGGAATCTGCTTCCGCCCAAAAGCAAGGCATTAAGCCGCAGCGTTTCTTTACCGACGGTGATCCTGTTACGGAAAGAGGCATCCGCCGCGCCCTGAACATGACCATTCTGTCCGGTGTCTTCAGCAACGTCTGGACAGCCATCACCGTGAACCTCCCCTATCAGATGTACCTGTCGGTCTTGCAGGCTTCCGGTAAACTGATCGGTCTGGCCGGCACGATAACGAGCTTCACGATGATCTTGCAGCTGCCGGGCGCTTTCATTTCCGAAATGCTGAAGGAAAGGCGGCCCATGGTGGTCTTCTTCGCTTTCATCCAGCGCTTCCTCTGGTTCATCCCGGCTTTCATGCCGCTCTTTTCCAGGGATTACAAAGTCTTAGCCATCACGCTGGTCGCCGTCTGCGTCACTAGTATGGCGCTCGGCAACTTCATCACCGGCTCCTGGCTGGCCTGGATGACGGACCTCATTCCCAACGACAAGGCCGGCAACTACTGGGGCCGCCGCATGACCATCGTTATGACGGTCTATCTCGGCACGATCTTCCTTTCCGGTTACGCCCTGGACATTCTGCCCGGGCCGTGGAAGGATCTTCCGCTCTTAGGCTTCATGGTGGTCTTCTTTGTTGCCGGCGTCTTCAGCATGATCGATATTTTCTATCAGACCAAGACGGCCGAAGTGACTCCCGAGCATCCCAACCGCGAAAAGGGAATGCTTGAAAGGGCGATGATACCTTTCAAGAGCAAGGACTTTCTCTACCTTACTTTCGCCTACAGCGCCTGGTTCTTCCTGAACACGATCTTCGCGGCTTTCTCTTACATTTTCATCCGCCAGGAATACGGCATAAGCTACCATGTCATTTCCTTCATTGCCGGCGCGAATATCCTTGGCATCGTGGCCTTCAGCAGGATCAGCGGCTATATTATCGACAGGCTGTCGGCCAGGAACTATGTGATTTTCCTGATCATCATAGAGCCGCTTGTCAACCTCTATTGGTTTTTCATCTATCCCGACAAGAGCTTCAGTTTTTCCCTGCCTTACATTGAGCGCACGTTCACAGTGGCACAGCCCGTTCTTGTTTTGATGATCGGGCAGTTCATGTTCGGCGCGCTGGCCAACGCCGTTTACATGGGACAGATGGCGCTGCTCGGCATCCACGCGCCGAAGCACGACCGTTCCATCGCCATGGCGAGCCACAACTTCGTCGTCGGCATGGTGGCGGCCCTGGGGCCTATACTCGCCGGTATTTTCATCGACCATTTCAAAGCCTATCATACCGTGGTCCTCGGCGCCGACTGGCGCTACATGCAGCTAATCGCGGCGGGATTGGCAGTCTTCGCCTGGGGAGCCGTGCTTCCCCTGTTCCTTAAGATCTCCGTGATGGCGGACGAACTGCATTTCAAGGACGCCGTGGGGCGTTTGGCCTTCTACAATCCAATAAGGATGGCGCGCTCCATGTACAACATCATCACCATCCAGAACTCCACGGACGCGGAAGCCAGGGCGGAGGCCGTTGAGGAACTGGGCGAAGAGAACGCGGCCATCGCGGTCAAAGACCTGGTCGAAAAAATGGGCGACCCCTCTTATGAAGTGAGAGAAGCCGCCGCCAAAGCTTTAGGCACCATCGGAAGCCCGGACGCTATCAAAGCCATCCTTGAACTGCTTAAAGACGAGGACACCGACCTGCCCATCACGCTTATTAGGGCTTTGAGGATGAACAACAGCAAGGAAGGCATCCCTGTCATCACTGAAAAGCTCGATTCGCAGAACCCCTTCGTGCAGCGCGAAGCCGCCAGAACTTTGGGCGTCTTGGGAGGTGTCACCGCCATTCCCAGGCTCTGGGAACTGTTGAAGACTACCAACAACGCGACCGTCGCCACCGCCGTTTCCGGAGCGCTGGCGAAATTAGGCTGTCATGACGCTATCAAGGATGTTTTTGCGCATTACCGCATCACTGAGAACGTGACGCTGAAAAAGGAAATGGCCCTGGCTATGAGCACCATGCTCGTTCCCGAAGGCGGCTTCTACGAAATAATGACGAAAGAGGACAAGGCCTTCGCCAGCCAACCGGAAAAACTGATCTCTACTTTCTCCTGGAGCGTGGTCTGCATGGCGGAAAGGCTCTCGAGTTCCCAGACTCCCGGACGCACGCATCATCAGAACGTGCTTTTGGCGACCGCCCAGAAAGAAAAAGCGAAGAGGATCCTGACAGCCTATGAAAGCAATCCTCCCCTGGCGGCCCTGCTGGCTTGGAACATCGGCAAGGATCTGAGTTATCTGCGCTTCGGCTTCTCATTCCCGCACGTCCCCGGAGAGGAAACAATTTACCTTGACAACCTCTACGATTGCGATGAGCGCTTCGGACTGGGCATGTGGCTCATCCACGAAATGAGCGAAGCGGCCAAGAACGTCGAGTCCGTCACTTCTCTCGACATCCTTATCATCATCCACTTCCTCTCCAACTGGTGCCGCGAGGAAGCGACCAAGCCTTAAGCTTGCTTAAGCAATTCCTCGGCGATCTCTTTCAGAGCGCGGAAGTCTGTTTTGCCTGTGCCCTGCAGCGGGATCTTTTCGACTTTAAGCACCTGAGAGATCCTGGCCAGGTTGGAGAAGCCGCCTTCCTTCAAGGCGTTGTTGGCTTCCGTCTTGTCGATGTCGAGAGTCGTCAGCATGACGATGAAAGGCTTGCCGTCGCCCTCGAAATACTGCAGCGCCAGGCTCGGGCCCATGGCGTTGGAGGGCCACTTGGCTTCCAATATCTGCTCCAGGGCGGGCAGGCTGATCATCTCGCCGCCTATCTTCACGAAGCGTTTCAAGCGGCCGGAAATGACGATGACACCCTCTTCCGTAAGGTAGCCGATGTCGCCGGTGTTGTACCATTTTTTGCCGTCGAATTCAAGGAAGGGGCTCTTAAGGGATTTGTCCAGATAACCGTGGAAAATACTGGGGCCCGTGACGCAGATGATGCCTTCCTGCATGGGAGGAAGCTTCTCTTCTGTCTCAAGGGAAACGATGGCGGCTTCCACGTGGGTGAAGGGCTTGCCGACGCCCACGGTCCTCGGGGCTTTGTAGTCGCCGACGGCGATCACGGGAGAGCATTCCGTCACGCCGTAGCCTTCCCTGAGCCTGGCCTGGGGACAGATCTTCTCGTAGCCTTCGAAGACTTCCTGGGGCGTCCTTTCGCCGCCCGAGACGATCTTGAGAACGTACTGCAGCTGCTCGGGCTTGCCCGCCTTCATGATGCCCTTCAAAAACGTCGGCGTGGCCGGCAGAATGGTCATCTTCCAATCTTCCAGCATCTGGGCCAGATTCTTATAATCCAAGGGATTGGGATAGTGCACGGTCCTGACGCCCGCCACCATGGGCAGCACCACGGAAGTGGTCAAGCCGTAGGAATGGAAAGGCGGGAGAATGGAAAATATGGAATCCTGGGAATTGGCCAGCAGCGCCTCGGCGGAGTCACCGCTGTTGATGAGCAGGTTCTTGTGCGTCAAAGGAACGCCCTTGGGCAGGTTCTCGGAGCCGCTGGTGAAAAGGATGAGGGCGACGTCGTCCTCTTTCACATCCTTGCGACCGTAGAGGCTGAGGATGGTGTTCACGGGCAGCAAACTCTTGACAAAGGCTTTCAGCTTGCCCCAGGGCGTGGCGCCCGCTTTCAGGATGTCTTCCAAAAACATCAGCTTGTCCTCGAAGAGATCCTTGGGCACGTTGTCCATGCGGCTCCAGACTTTCTTGGAAGTGAGGATGGTGGTGAGTTCCGCGCTCTTCAAAACGTGCTCCAGGCTCTTCCTGCCCAGCGTCCAGTTCAAGGGAACAGGAACTTTGCCAGCCATGATGCAGCCGATAAGAAGGTGGTCGGTGGCCGCCAGAGAAGGCATGAAGATGCCGATCCTTTCAGCCTTGATGCTCTTCACGGAATCGGCAATGAGCAGCGTGACGACTCTTGATTTCGCGTAGTCCAGTTCGCCCAATATGGCGTCGGCGTCGGAGATATATTTGCTGCCCAGTCTGGCGCAGGCCTTAAGGTAGGCTTCGGGGATGGTCTTGCCGTCGATGAAAGGCTCGGGCCTATTTTCGTTGGCGAACCATTTTTTAGAGGGCATGAAACGGAAGGAGGTGCTGTCTTTTTCGTTGCTCATTTGCTTAGTTGATTTTTGACTTTAAGGAACGGTAGTCCGTCTTGCCGGTCCCAAGGAGCGGCATTTCGGGAATGGTTATGACTCTGGATATGCTGGCGATGTTGCCGAATCCAGCTTCTTTCAGGGCTTTGTTGGCGTCATCGGGAGTTATCTTCTCCAGGACGGAGAAGAGTATGAGCTCCGGACGCTCGCCTTCTACTTCTTTGCTTTCCACGGCCATCAGCGGCTTGTCGTCACTACTTGGCCAGCGGTGGTTCAGTACGCTTTCAAGCGCGGGTAGGCTGATCATCTCGCCGCCTATCTTCACGAAGCGTTTCAGTCTCCCCGTTATGATCAATTGTCCTTCCGGCGTGAGGAAGCCCAGGTCGCCGGTGTTGTACCACTTGTCGCCGTCGTCCAGGATAAGGAAGGGATCGGGCGAGCCGCCAAGATATCCGTTGAAGACGCTGACACCCTTGGTGACGATCAATCCCTGCTCGTTGGCAGGGAGCTCTTTGTGCTCGTCGATGGAAACGATCATGACGGTCATGCCGGGAATGGCCTTGCCAACGCCCACCACCTTTTCGCCGGCGCGGGTCAAACTGACCAGCGGCGAGCATTCGGTGATGCCGTAGCCCTCGATGACGCAGGTGTGCGGAGAGCGGACTGCGAAGAGGTCGAAGAGCTCCTTGGGCGCTTTCTCGCCGCCCACGCCCACCAATCTTACGGTCTTGAACATTTCGGATTTCCCCGCTCTCAGGATGCCTTTCATAAAGGTGGCGGTGCCGCCCATGACGGTGGCGCCCCACTTGACCGTGCCGTAGGCCAGCTTGCGGTAGGCCGTGGGATCGGGATAATGGGCGGTCCTGATGCCACAGATGGTGGGCATCAAGGTGGTCATGGTCAGACCGAAGGAGTGGAAGGGCGGCAGGAAGGAATACAAAACGTCGTCCGCCGCGATCTTGGCGCAGACGAACACGCCGCTGATGTTGTTCAGAAGGTTTCTATTGCTTAGGGGCACGCCCTTGGGCACGTTCTCGGAACCGCTGGTGAAGAGGATGACGGCCACGTCGTCCTCTTTCTTATCCTCGATGCCGAAGCATCTCAGAAGTTTTTCCGCCTTGTAATTCTTATAGCGCAGCGCCTTCAGTTTCAGGCCAAAGCCTATGCGCTTTTTCAATTCTTCCACGCACAGAAGCATGTCGTCGAAAAGATCCATCGGCAGGTCGTCGACCTTGTCGATGAAAGCTTCCGCGGAGAGCACTGTCTTCAGTTCGCTCGCGGCGATGACGTGCTTCAGGTTTGCCTCGCCCAACGTCCAGTTCAGCATCACGGGCACTTTCCCCGCCAGCATGGAGGCGTACATCAGAATGTCGCAGAGCGTGGTGGAGGGCAGCATGACGCCGATCCGTTCGCCCGGCAGCTCCTTGATGAGCGAGGCGAAAATTATGAGCGCCATCTTGAATTTTTCATAGGTGAGGATGCCGAAGGTCTCGTCCGCCACCATGGGCAGTTTGCCGCCGCGGTCAAGAGACTTCAGGAGCGCTTCCATGACCGTTCTGGCTTCCGGCAGGCCAATCTCGCGCTTCGCTTCTTTGCGCCATTCCTCCGGCGCCAGCTGGACCTGCTCGGGCGCGATCTGCTGCTTGGCGGCCGCCGCGAAA
>Ga0310696_10001630_pt1 | contig 32080 bp, 19 predicted proteins | sample AusTroGonzalo_MG_4_FD_203885 | JGI IMG/M metagenome (GOLD analysis project Ga0310696, IMG submission 203885) | Bovine rumen microbial communities from tropical cattle in Woodstock, Queensland, Australia - Gonzalo_02 (v2) (version 2) | ecosystem: Host-associated > Mammals > Digestive system >... | reverse complement strand
CGAGGACGCCTCGATGACGGTCTCGCCGCTGTAGTAGGAACGGAAGTCGATGGAGCACTTGCCGTCGCGGATGGCGATGTCGGAATCTTTGCTGAACGTGATGGAACGTCCGGTGGGGAATTCGCCGGGGCCGGAGATCACGCGCAAGGTAACGTCCGGGCTGTTGCTGAGCTCCTTGCCCTCGGCGTTCAGGATCGTGGCGATGAGCTGCACGTCGTCGGTGCCGTCGGCGCACATGGAGTCCTTGTCCGAGGTCAGGACGACCTTGGCGGGGACGCCTTCGACAGGCCACTCGGGATGCTTCACGCCGCTGAATGTCTCGCGGTAGTAGTACCAGCGGCGTTTGGGCAGGCGGAAATAATCCATGACGCCCATCCAGCCGAACTGGCCGCCCATGCTGCCGTGGTCGATGCCGCACCAGATGATCTCGCCGCTGCGCCAGTCGTATTCCTTTCTGCCGGTGATGTGACCGACGGATTCGTAGCCGGCATCGAACTTGCCGGGACGGACCTCGATGCTGGAACCGTATTCGCTGACGACGTTCGGCAGGCCGGGATTCTGATACTCGCGGATACGTTCGCCGTCGCCGTTGTATCCGGCGATGTCGCTGCAATGATCGACCTGGCCGCGCTGGGCGCCGCCGACCGCCGCCGGACGCGTCGGGTCGGCTTCATGGGCGATCTTCGTGAGGCGCTGCAGGAACTCGCGCACCTTCGGCAGCACGCGCCTGTCGGAGAAGAAGACCTCGTTGCAGAGGCTCCAGCATACGATGGACGGGCGGTTGCGGTTGATGCGGATCATGTCCCGCAGGCTGCGGATTACGGACTCCTCGAACGGGAGCTGGTCGGCCTCCTCGACGGGATACGCGCTCGCGCCGCCCCAGATATTCGGGCCGCCCATGCCGGTAGTGCCCCAGAAGCAGTTTTCGCTCCAGAACATCATGCCGATGCGGTCGCATGCCTCGGCGAACGCCGGATGGTGCGGGTAATGGCAGCCGCGGATGATGTCGAACCCGGCTTCCTTCATGTAGCGGATGTCCCGCTCGAAACCGGCATGCGTGACGGCGTCGCCCCAGCCGGCGCGGTCCTGATGCACGTTCGCGCCGTGGAAATAGCGGTTTTCGCCGTTCAGGAAGAAACCCTTGTCGGCGGTCCATTTGATCGTGCGGAATCCGAACTGATCGGAGAACCGGTCGTAGAAAAGCGAGGTGTTCGCGTCGACCACGGTGGTCTCGGCGCGGTACAGGTTCGGCGTCTCGGGCGACCACCATTTCGCGTCCTTCACCTGCGGCGTCACGATCTCGACTTCGCGGATCGCGTTCGGCGTCATGACGACGCCCTTCTTCGACGCCCGCGCGACGAGCGCTCCCGACGGGTCGTAAATGGACGTTTCGACGTCGATCGTGCGCTCCTCGTCCGACTGGTTGCGGATCTCGCTGACCACGCGGACGGATGTGTCGCCTTCCTCAAGATTCGGCGTCGTGATCGACATGCCGTACCAGGTCACGTGGACGATGCGCTTCACGACCAGGGAGACGTCGCGGTAGATGCCGCCGGAAAACGTGTGCTCGCCTGCACGAGGCGCGATTCTCGGGTTCCAGTTGTTGTTCACGCGCACGGCGATGATGTTGTCGCCGTTCACCATCTGGTCGGTGAAATCGACCTCGAACCCGGTATAGCCGCCCTCGTGATGCCCGGCGAGCTTGCCGTTCACGTACACGTCGGCGACCTGGAAAACGCCCTTGAAGTCCAGGCAATACCGGTATGTCTTGTTCTCCTCCGCGATGAGCTGGCCGTCGCGGATCACGAAATCCACGTTCGAAATGTGGATCTTCTTGCGGTACCAGCCGTCGCCGGTGTAGAAACGGTCCGAGAGAAAATATGGCATGCTGAAGGAATGCGGGACATGTGCCGTTTCCCACTGGCTGTCGTCGAGCTCGACCGCCTGGCCGTTTTCGACTGATCCGAGCTTGAACTTCCATTCGGCGTTGAGGTTGGAAACCACGCGCCCCGGGAGCACCGGCTTCCCCTTGCCCCCCGCGACGACCGCCTGCGCATCCAGCTGCGCGGCGCCGAGGATCATGCATCCGGCACAGAGGGCCATGCCGATGCAACGTTTTCTGAAGGATTTCATACGTTAAGCCTTTCCTGTGGTTGTTGACTGGATCGTGAAACAGCTTCGGAGCGGACTGTCCGCGCTTTCTCCGCATGCCGGAACGGGACCGGATATCCGCGACATCCCCGGAAAAACGTTTGGGGATTAGACGATCCCGGACACCCGTTTCTCGGCATGAAGCAGCACGGGGTCGTAAAACATGACGCTCCGACTATACAATAACATCAATCCGGCTGTTTGCAAAAACTTTTTCGGGGCGCTCCGCCGCTTTTTCACGTTTTTTCATGTGACATAACGCTGATGGATGTTACTTTAACATGGCCGCGGAATCAGCGCCGTACATGCGGACGCGCCTGGGCGCTTCGGGCGGAAATAAAAAAAGGCATAAGCGAGAAAACGCCCCTATGCCGTGCATCCCCCCGGATACCGCCGTCTCCGAAAACCGTTTCCCCCCGAAAACGGTTCCCGGCCCCCCTGGCGGCGGCCTCCTATGCAGACATTCAGCGGATCGTTCATCCTGCCGGGAGTTCCCCCGAATTCCGTGATTCCTCATGGCAGGACCGCTTATGCCGGAGAGAGGATCGCTCCCCTCTCTTCACCATTACTATACCACACTCCGAACGGGGAAGCAAGCGTAAAATGCGGCCGGGAAAGCGGAAAAACAGTGCAGGACGGGATTTTTCCCGAGGTGGTCAAGTTTGCTGTACAAGTTTAAATATCGGTCGAGCGGAGACGGGCTTCGGCCACGGAAAAAAGCCGGCGGCGGAGATCCGCAGGATGCGCCCGGTTGCGCCAACGGCCCTTCACGCAGACGGAAACACCGTTCCCGAAAAGGAAACGCCGCACCCGGGGCGGACCACGGATGCGGCGGGATAACGAGGTTTCCTCCGCCCGCTTTCAGCGGACGGGGAGCGTCCCGGATCACAGGATCTTGATGGACAGGAGGAAATCGCGGATCGGGATCGGAATCGGATTTCCGCCGTACATGTTCTCATACTGAGCGAAGACCAGATAGGCGATGAAGCAGACCGCGATGAGCGCCACGCAGGAGAGCACGAGGAAGAACCAGTTCGGTTCGTCTTCGGCGCTGCTCGGGGCTTTCTGCTTTTTCACCTTCGGCAGTTTGCCTTTTTTCTTCTTGTCCTCGGGAGCTTCCGGCACGGGGGTCGAAGTCTTGACGGGCTCGGCCACAGGCGGCTGTTCCTTCTGGGCGGCATCCTGCTGCGCCTCGCCCTGCTCCTTCTGGATCGGCGGAGGCGTGGTCGGGATGTTCAGGCCGGGAATGAGGTTTTTCGGGAGCTCCTTCTGCGGGGAAGGCTGGTTTTTAAGTTTCAGCGTAAGCTTCCGCGCAGGCGGGATGGTGGCGTCGCCGACCTTATTTTCCGGCTTGGCGGATTCGGAGGAATCCGGCTTTTTCATTTGAATCGTCGGCTTCGCGGATTCCGGCTGCTTCAGCTGGATCGTCTGCTTCGAGGACTCCGGCTGCTTCAGCTGGATCGTCTGTTTCGAAGATTCCGGCTGCTTCAGCTGGATCGTCTGTTTCGAGGATTCCGGCTGCTTCAGCTGGATCGTCTGTTTCGAGGATTCCGGCTGCTTCAGCTGGATCGTCTGTTTCTGGATTTCCGGCTTTTTCAGCTGGGCAGTCGGCGTCGAGGACTCCGGTTTGACCAGACTCACGGTCTGGCTCGACGATTCGCCCGACGATGTTTCCACCGGCTGGGCCTTGGGAATGCCGGTCGGCGCTTCCGCGGATCTCGGGACGATCCGGATCCCGGGCTTCGTCACAAACATGTCGGACTCGGAATCGGCTTTCGGCGCCATCTTGATCGCGGGTTTCGTCTCGTTTGCCCCGAATCCGGACGGAGAAGGAGGACGAAGTTTGATCGTCTGCTTGACGCCGGGGAGTCGGTTGGAAGGAGACGGCGCGATACGGATCGCAGGATCGGCGCCTTCCGCCGGAGCCGCGGGAGCGGGAGCAGAAGAAGCGGGAGCCGCACTTTCCGCCGGAGCCGCGGGAGCGGAAGCAGAAGAAGCGGGAGCCGCACTTTCCGCCGGAGCCGCGGGAGCGGAAGGAGCGGGAGCGGGAGCGGAAGCCGAAGGGACAGCGCCTCCGGGTGTGGGAGACGGCATGGGTTTGAGCTTGATCGTTCCGCTCTTGCGAATATTTTCAGGCACGTTGATCGGGGTGTCGGAATTCGGATCTGGCATGGCTGTTTCCTTCTGAAAATGGGTTCAGATTACATAAATCATAAAGGGAAATATATCACGCTATCGCGGAAAGACAAGTTATTTTTCGCATTTTTACCGAAAAAATCGATCAAAAACTAAAGGTCCGTCCGGTTTCGCAGGCGTTTTCCGTCGCGGGGCGTCAGACGGACTTCGCGGCCCCGGATTCCGACGCCTGCGCGGGACGTTCGATGCGGATGCGGGAAATGCGGCGTCCATCGATCGCCTGCACGGTAAAACGCAGGCCGCCGATCTCCGCGATGTCGCCGGCTTTCGGGATATCGCCGAGTTCCGCCATGAGGAGCCCGCCTACGGTGTCCGGACGGTCTTCCGCCGGCAGTTTGCAGCCCAGTTCGCGTTCGACTTCGAAAAGACGGACGAGGCCGCCGGACTCCCAGGTCGTTTCGGAAACCCGGATGAGCGATTCCTCCGGCTTCCGCGGATGCAGCGACCCCACGAGCTCCTCCAGCAGGTCGTCGCGTGTGACCACGCCCGCCGTTCCGCCGAATTCGTCCAGCACGACCGCGATCTCGAACTGTTCGCGCTGCATGTCATGAAGCACCTGCATCACGCTCGCGCCCTCCGGCACGAAATGCGGCTTGCGCATGACCGTGACCGGCAGCGGAGACTGGCCGCTTTTCTGTTTCAGCCGGAAATAATCCGTCGCATACAGGATGCCGATGATCCGGTCGATGGTGCCGCGGTACACCGGATACGCGGAGAAAAGCTGTTCGGACAGACGGCGTTCGACCTCCTCCGGGGACACTCCCGCCTCGATCGCGGAAACGGCCCCGCGGCGGGTCATGATCTCGCCGCAGGTGATGTCGTCCAGATCGAATACGTTCTGGATGATGCGTCGTTCATCGGCGTCGATGAGTCCGTCTTTTTCGCCCATGTTCACAAGCATGCGGATCTCCTCCTCGGTGATCTTCTGCCCCTGCCCCGCAGGGCCGAACAGCTTCATGACGAGATTGACGGAGCCGTTCAGGAACCACACCAGCGGAGAGGCCAGCCGGGCGAGGAAATGGATCGGGATCGCGGTGTTCAGGGCGATCGCGGGAGCATACCGGAGCGCGATCTGTTTCGGCACGAGCTCGCCGAAGACCAGCGAGAAGTACGACAGGACAAGGGTGATCGCAACCACGCAGATATGGTCGAGGGATTCAAACGACAATCCGACATAGATTTTCAGGTGTTTCGCCAGCGGATCGGAAAAGGCGTTGGACGCGAATGCGCTGGCGAGGAATCCGGCGAGCGTGACGCCGATCTGGACTGTGGCGAGGAACCGCCCGGTATCGGAGGAGAGCTGACCGAGGATCCGGCCGCGTTTTCCACGTTTCTTCAGTTCGTCGATCGTAACGGGTTTCAGCGAGATCAGCGCCACTTCGGCAGCGGAGAAAAAAGCGTTCAGGGCGACCAGAACGACAAGGAAGAAAATTTGAATATGCAAATTGATATCCGGGGTTTCGGTTTCGCGGGAGGCCGATTCTGTTTCTCGGGCGGTTTCCCGCCCCACATGGCATAATAAAATACAGGAAATCGGAAGAAAGTCAAGTTTTTTTTCTTGACTTTTCGCAAAAAGGGCTTATTGTTCTATGATTTTGTCCGCGGTCCGGCTTTTCCCGGCACGGGAAAGGATGTCCGCCCGGCAAAAACACCGCGCGGAACATCCGCCCCTCTCCCTTCTGAAAAAGACCTGCGCAAAACAAAGGAAAATGCCCATGACACACACGAAACACCGCCTGGCGGCGATCCTGCTCGGCATCGCCATGCTGTTCAGCGCCTCGGCAACCGTCCATGCTCAGTCGCATTGGATGGACAGGGTCATGCTTTATTTCCCGAACCGCATCCTCGACGTCCTGGACGTCTTCACTCTGAACCTCGGCGTCGGGCTCACCGCCCACGCCAGCCTTCGCGTCACTCACGCGGCCGAGATCGGCGGCGGTTTCTCCGCCACGGCGCAGATGATCAAGGACTGCAACCGCCAGTACGGGTTCGCCCGCAGAAACGGCATCTACAGCGGCATCGGGCCGTTCGTCGCCACGGACATGGAACGCCGCCCGGCATTTCTGTTCGCGAAGGAATACTGGTGGGACAAGGAAGGGCTTGTAAAACCCTCCGACGAACACTTCCTGCCGAAGGAGGGAAAGGTGGACTACTGGGAGATCGGCGGCTCGCTCGGGGCCGGCGTCATCGAGGCGGACGTCTCGGTCCACCCGGTCGAAATCCTGGACGCCGTGCTCGGCTTCATCTTCATCGACATCTGCGACGACGACCTGACATTTGAAAACTTCCGCTGAGGCAGCACATGGCAATGCTTGAAATCAAAGGCGTCTCCAAGTCCTACGGCGGAACGCCCGTTCTGCGAGGCATCGACCTCTCCGTCGAGGAAAGCGAACTCATGTTCCTGCTCGGCCCCTCCGGCTGCGGCAAATCCACCCTTCTCCGCATCGTCGCCGGGCTCGTCCGCCAGGACGCCGGCTCCGTCGTGCTCAACGGACGCGACGTGTCCGCCCTGCCCCCGGAATCCCGCAACACGCCGATGGTGTTTCAGAACTACGCCCTGTGGCCGCACCTGAACGTCGCGGAAAACATCGAATTCGGCCTCAAGATCAGAAAAGCCCCGCGCGACGAAATACGGAAGACCGTCGCGGAAATGCTCGCCGTCGTCGGCATGTCCGAATTCGCGAAGCGGAAAGTCAACGAGCTTTCCGGCGGCCAGCAGCAGCGCGTCGCACTCGCCCGCGCCCTCGCCCTGAACGGCTCCATTCTGCTTCTCGACGAACCGCTTTCCAACCTCGACGCGCGGCTCCGCGACCAAATGCGCGCCGAGATCCGCCGCATCTGCAAGGAGCGTCATCTGACCGCGCTCTATGTCACGCACGACCGCCGCGAGGCCCTCAGCGTAGGCGACCGCATCGCCGTCATGAAGGACGGCGCGATCCTTCAGCTCGACGCCCCGCGCACCCTCTACAACCGCCCGTCGACGAGGTTCACGGCATCCTTCCTCGGCGACGCGGATTTCATGGACGCGACCTGCCTCCGGACGGAGAACGGGCGCGGCATCTTCAAAACGCCTGTGGGCGAACTCCGCGTCCATCTCGACCGCCAACCCGTCCAACCCGCGGATGGCGACGTCTGCACGCTCATGATCCGGCCCGAGGCGGTCCGCCCCGGCGCCGACGCATCCGCCGTCAACTCCATCCCGTGCGTCGTCCGCGACAGCGTGTTCCTCGGGGAAACGACCGGGCTCACGCTCGAATCATCCGGTTTCACGCTCCACGCCAGCGAATCCGCCGCGCCGGAACGCGACGTCGGCGACGCCATGCTCTGTTCCGTCCCGCCGGATGCGATCGCCATTCTCCCGCCGGAGAACGCCCGGTAACAGCAGGAGCCCGCCGCAATGAAACGACTTCTGCTCGTGCTGGCAGTCCCGGTCCTGCTCGTCATCCTTCCTCTCATGCTCAGGCCGTCCGCAGACTGGTCCCCGACGGCGCAGGAACGCCTCGTCATCATCACGCCGAACTCCGAACAGATCAAGTACGAGTTCGAGCAGGCGTTCCGCAAATGGCACAGGGAGCATCGCGGACGCGACATCATGATCGACTGGCGCAGCCCCGGCGGCACCAGCGACATCGTCCGCTATATCAATGACCGGTTCGAGGCGGAATTCCGCCTGTATGCGGAGGAGCGCGGCGTGAAGTGGGACAAGGACGCCGCCGCGGCGTTCAAGGATTCCAAGCTCACGGCGGAAGACGATCCGGTACGGAAGCTTTTCCTCGAATCGGACATCGGCATCGGCATCGATCTCTTCTTCGGCGGCGGCACCTACGACCAGGGCAAATTCGCCTCCATGGGCTACGCCGTCGACGCGGGCGTGAAGGAACGCCATCCGGACTGGTTCACGGAGGACGTCATCCCCATGAACTTCGCCGGCGAACAGATCTACGACCCGCAGGGCCGTTACTACGGCTACTGCCTCTCCTCGTTCGGCATCGCCTACAATTTCCGCCGCATCCGCGAACTCGGCATCAAGCCGCCGGAAAACTGGGCCGACCTCACGGCGCCCGCTTTCCTCGGCACGCTCGTCCTCGCCGACCCGACCAAGTCCGGCTCCATCACAAAATGCTACGAGATGATCCTCCAGCAGGCGATGTCCGAACTCGGCCCGGAAAAAGGCTGGGCCGAAGGGTTCCGCAGAGTCAAGCTCATGACCGCGAACGCCCGCTCCATCGCCGACAGCGCGGGTAAAGTCGTACGCGACGTTTCCTCCGGCGAGGCTGCCGCGGGCATCTGCATCGACTTCTACGGGTTCAGCCAGGCCGACTGGTCCCGCCAGACTGCCGGAACGCCGTCCATGACCTACGTCATGCCGCGCGGGGGCACCGCCGTCACCGCCGACCCCGTCCAGCTCCTCCGCGGTGCTCCGAATCCGCAAGCCGCAAAGGATTTCATCGATTTTCTCCTCTCGGAGGAAGGCGCCAGGATCTGGCTTCAGAAACCCGGCACCCCCGGCGGCCCCGTCCGCTACGCCCAGCTCCGCCCCACCGTCCGCAAAGACAGCCCCTGCGAAATCCCGGCCGATCTTCAGAGCATCCCCGACTACCGCCCGTACGACCTCGGCGGCACGTTTGAATACCGGTCCGACTGGACGGGCCGTTATTTCAGCCTCATCCGCGTGCTCGTCAAATGCGTGGCGCTCGACCCGGAAGACGAACTCCGCGCCGCCTGGAAGGCCGTCCTTGAAAACGGCGGCCCCGAAGAAAATCCCGAAGCCATGGCCGAACTGCTCTCGATCCCCGTTCCCTACGAAGCCGCCGCGGCCGAATCGAAAGCCCTGAGCGGCACGCCCGCCGAGGCCGCCGCCGCGCGCACGCGCTGGACCGAGGCCGCGCGGCAGAGCTACATCCGCGCCGCGGATCTTGCCCGTCAGAAAGGAAAACGCACGAAATGAGACGTTTCCTCGCCCTCTTCCTCGCGCTGGCCGTCCTGGCCTTCTTCGCCCTGTTCCTCTTCCTGCCGCTCGTCACAGTCGTGGCCGAGGGCTGCGATCCGGCGGTCATGCGCGAAGTCTTCCGCAGCCGCCTCTATCTTCAGGGCATGATGAACTCGCTCGCCATCGCGGCCGTCACCACCGTCTTCGTCTTCCTCATCTCCATTCCGCTCGCCGCGCTTTACGACAAGTACGATTTCCCGGGCAAGGCCGCCTGCTCCGTGATGATGATGGCGCCGATGATCCTGCCGCCCTTCGTCGGCGCGCTCGGGTTCCAGCAGCTTCTCGGGCATTACGGCCTCCTGAACAGCCTTCTGGCCGCGGTCGGGCTGCCCCCGGTCGACTGGCTCGGCGGCAGCGGCAGGTTCTGGAGCGTCTGCGCAATCCAGGCGCTGCACCTCTATCCGATCGCCTATCTGAACCTCGTCACGGCCTTCGCGAACATCGACCCGTCGCTGCTCGAATCCGCACGCAACGCCGGAGCCGGACCCTGGCAGAGGTTCCGCCGCATCACCCTGCCCATGCTCCGCCCCGGACTCCTCGCAGGCGGCAGCATCGTCCTGATCTGGGCCTTTACGGAACTCGGCACTCCGCTCATGTTCGGCTACAACACCGTCACCCCGGTCCAGATCTTCAACGGCGTCACCGAACTGGGCACCAACCCCGCCGCTTATTCCCTCGTGATCGTCACGCTCGGCATCTCCTGCCTGCTCTACCTCGCCGCGAAACTCCTGCTCGGACAGGGCGACGCGGCCTCGCTTGCGAAAGGCACGCCCGGAGCTTCCGCCCGCACACTGGCCGGCCCCGCCCGCTGGGTCCCGATCGCGGTCTTCGCCGGGTTTACGTTCGTCGCCATGCTGCCGCACATCTGTCTGGTGCTGATCGCTTCCTCGACGAGCTGGAGCGGAACGATCCTGCCGGAGCACTTCTCGCTGATGCACTACAGGAACGCGCTCGGCGACCACCTGGTCGTCCCGAGCATCATGAACAGCCTGAAATACGCGCTCCTGGCCGTGACTCTTTCCCTGACCGCCGGCGTCCTGACGGCATTCCTGACCCGCCGCGCGAACCTCAAGTTCGGCTGGTTCCTCGATCTCGTCGCCATGACTCCGCTCATGATCCCGGGCGTCGTGATGGCCGTCGGATTCCTCGGCATGTCCATCCGATACAGATGGGCGCACGCCCTCTTCGACCCCGTCGCAAATCCGGTCTTCCTGCTCGCCATCGCATACGCCGTCCGGCGCGTACCCTATGTCCTGCGCGCCGTCGCGGGAGGGCTCGACCAGACGCCCGTCGAACTGGAACGCGCATCCCGGAACGCCGGTGCGAGCTACTGCCGCACGCTGCTGAAGATCACGCTGCCGCTGGTGGCGGCAAACCTTGTCGTGGGAGCTCTCTTCGCATTCAGCTTCTCCATGATGGAAGTCTCCGACTCGCTGATCCTCGCCCAGAAGGCCGAATTTTACCCGATCACGAGGGCCATCTACGAGCTGTCACAGTATCTCGGATCCGGACCCGACATAGCCGCCGCCTTCGGCGTCTGGTCCATGTGCTTCCTGGCATCCATCCTTGCCGCGGCATCCGTCCTTCTCGGGAAGAAGATCGGCTCGCTCTTCAGCATCTGACCCGCCCGCGCCGCATCCGGCGGACATCCGGCAAGACGGATAAAAACCGAAATAATTCATGCCTTGAATTTGTATCGCGCCCCGGACGATGCTATATTATTATATGGCCGTTTTTTCTTTGTCTCCGGCCGAACGCGCTTTTTCAGCCATTCATTATCCATTCCATCAAGAATCCATCATGAGCCAGATCAAAAAAGATTTTCTTTTTACCTCGGAATCCGTCTCGGAGGGACATCCCGACAAGGTCGCGGACCAGATCTCCGATGCCATACTCGACGCCTGCATGGAGCAGGACAAGGAAAGCCGCGTGGCGCTGGAAACGCTCTGCACCACAGACTTCATCCTGCTGGCAGGCGAAGTCTCGACCAAGGCAAAAGTGAACTGGGAACAGGTCGCCCGGGACGTGGTGCGGGACATCGGCTACACCGATCCGGGCCTCGGGTTCTCCGCCAGTACCGCCGAGATTCTCCTGAAGATCCACAGCCAGTCCCCGGACATCGCCCAGGGCGTTGACGCGGGGGAGAACAAGGCGCAGGGCGCAGGCGACCAGGGCATGATGTTCGGATTCGCCTGCACCGAGACCGACGCGCTGATGCCCGCCCCGATCTACTTCGCTCATCGCATCGTGGCCGAACTGGCCCGTCTCCGCAAGACAGAACCGGAGAAATATCCTTTCCTGCGTCCCGACGCCAAGAGCCAGGTGTCCGTCCGCTACGTGGACGGCAAGCCCGTCGCCATTGAGACCGTCGTCGTCTCCACCCAGCACACGGAAGACGCCACGCACGAGCAGATCGAAGCCCTCGTCCGCAAAGTCGTGGCCGACGTGGTCCCCGCCGGGTTCCTGAGCGGGAAAACGGTGTTCTTCGTGAACCCGACCGGGAAATTCGTGATCGGCGGCCCCGCCGGCGACACCGGACTGACTGGCCGCAAGATCGTCGTCGACACCTACGGCGGACGCAGCCTGCACGGCGGCGGCTGCTTCTCCGGCAAAGACCCCTCGAAAGTGGACCGTTCCGCGGCCTACATGTGCCGCTACATCGCAAAAAATATCGTGAAGGCCGGACTGGCGGACCGCTGCCAGATCCAGGTGGCATACGCCATCGGCGTGACCGAACCCGTCTCCATCTTCGCCGACACGTTCGGCACGGGCAAACTGAACGACGACGCGCTGGAAAAGATCATCCGCGATGTCTTCGACTTGACCCCGGCCGGCATCACCGCCGCGCTCAGACTGAAGGAACGCGACGGCTGGACCTACCGCCAGACCGCCGCCTACGGCCACTTCGGACGCGACGGGTTCCCGTGGGAAGTCACCGACAAGGTCGACGCCCTCCTCGCAGCCGCAAAAAAATACGCGGACTGAATCCGCATGGACCGCCCGGCGATGAACACCCGGACCGTCGCAGGCGCCGGCACCGCGATCGTCGACCTGCTGGTCCGCGTCGACGACGCTTTCCTCGCACAGGAACTCCCGGACGGACGCGGCAACACCACCTGGGTCGACGCCGCGCGGTTGGACGAACTTGTCCGCCGCCTGCATGAAGGCGGCTTCCATCCCGAACAAGCCCCCGGCGGCTCGACCGGAAATCTCCTCTGCGGACTCGCCGAACTCGGCTGCGCCGCGCGGTTTCTCGGCTGGCTCGGCCTCGACGAGGACGGCATATACTACCGCGACACCTTCGCGGAGGCCGGCGGCGACGTCCGGACGTTCAAATATCACCCCGCGAAGCACACCGGACGCTGTCTGAGCCTGGTCTCGCCCGACGCCGACCGGTCCATGGTGACCGACCTCGGAGCCGCCGGAGAGATGCGTGCGTCCGAGCTTCAGCCGTCCGATCTGGAAGGCGCGGAGCTTCTGCATACCGAAGGCTATCTGTGCGGACTGAAAGACCGATCTTTCCTGCCGGAACTCCTCAGTCGCGCAAAGGAAGCCGGGATCCCCGTGAGCTTCGACCTGGCCTCCTACGGCATCGTCCGCGAATTCCGCGACGAGCTCCGCGGGTACCTCCGCGACTATGTGGACATCGTCTTCGCGAACGAACTCGAGGCGGCGGAATTCGCCGGGACGGACGACCCGGACTCCATGCTCGCCGCGCTCGCAGAACTCTGCCCCGTCGCCGCCGTCAAGCTCGGCGCGCTCGGGTCGCTCGTCCGCATGGACGGCCGCACGGTACGCATCCCGCCGGAACCCGCGACCCCGGTCGATGCGACAGGCGCGGGCGACCTCTGGCAGGCCGGATTCCTGTTCGGCCGGCTGCACCACGCTTCGCCGGAAGTCTGCGGCCGCATCGGTTCGATTCTCGGGGCCGCCGCCGTATCGCACCTCGGAGCGCGTCTGCCGGAAGAGAGCTGGCGCACGCTGCGGAGCCGCATCCGAGCCATGATCTGAACTTGATTTATCTGGCATTCAACATACAACCACCATCGGAAGGAACCCCGGAAATGACCGCGAAATCAACGAAAAAGAGCAAAAGCGAATACCTGGTCCGCGACATCGGACTCGCCGACTTCGGACGCAAGGAGATCGAGATCGCCGAGTACGAAATGCCCGGCCTCATGGCCACGCGCGAGAAATACCGCGCCGCCAAACCTCTTGCCGGGATCCGCATCATGGGATGTCTCCACATGACCATCCAGACCGCCGTGCTCATCGAGACCCTCGCCGAGCTCGGCGCCGACCTCCGCTGGTGCTCCTGCAACATCTTCTCCACGCAGGACCACGCGGCAGCAGCCATCGCGAAACGCGGCATCCCGATCTTCGCCTACAAGGGCGAGAGCATCCGGGAATACTGGGAGTTCGTCATGAAGGCTATGATCTGGCCGGACGGAAAGGGCCCGGACCAGATCGTCGACGACGGCGGCGACGCCACCGGACTCGTCCACATGGGCGTGAAGGGCGAACTCGACCCGGCGTTTCTGAAGACCGTGCCGAAGTCCGCCGACGAAAAGGCCATTTTCGGCATTCTGAAGGACATTCGCAAGAAAGACAGCAGGTTCTGGCGGAAGATCGCCGCGGGCATCAAGGGCATTTCCGAAGAGACCACCACCGGCATCCACCGCCTGAACCACCTCGCAAAGCACGGCGAACTCCTCTTCCCCGCCATCAACGTGAACGACTCCGTCACCAAGTCCAAGTTCGACAATGTCTACGGCTGCCGTCACTCCCTGCCCGACGGCATCAAACGCGCCATGGACGTGCTGCTCTCCGGCAAGCAGGTCGTGGTCTGCGGCTACGGTGACGTCGGCAAGGGCTGCGCCGAGGCCATGAAGAACGAACGCGCCCGCGTGATCGTGACCGAGGTCGACCCCATCTGCGCCCTTCAGGCGTGCATGGCGGGCTTCCAGGTCGCGCGCGTCGAGGACGCCCTGAAGACCGCCGACGTCTACGTGACCTGCACCGGCAACTGCCGCGTCATCACGGCGAAGCACATGGCAGGCATGAAGGACCAGGCCATCGTCTGCAACATCGGTCACTTCGACGACGAGATCGACGTGGCCGGGCTGAAGGCCGTCAAGGGCATCAGAATCACGGAAATCAAGGGCCACGAGTGCCCCGTTCACAAGTACACCTTCCCCGACGGACACAGCATCTATCTGCTCGCCGAGGGCCGCCTGGTCAACCTCGGCTGCGCCACAGGGCACCCGAACTTCGTCATGAGCTGCTCCTTCTCCAATCAGGTCCTCGCGCAGATCGAGATCGCCTCGAACAAGCTCGAAAAGAAGGTCTACCTGATCCCGAAGAAGCTTGACGAGGAAGTCGCCCGTCTCCACCTCGCCAAATGCGGCGCGAAACTCTCGAAGCTCTCGCAGGAACAGGCCGACTACATCGGCGTGAAAGTCTCCGGCCCCTTCAAGCCCGAAGGCTACCGCTACTGAGCGCGCGAGGCCCCGCCCGGCGACAGGTTGTGTCCGGGACGGAAGAGGACCTTTTTCATCGGCGCGGAGATCCGCTCTCCGCGCTTTTTTCGTGCCCGGCGCCCACGCCATTCATTCCGCGGGCCCGTGTGCCGGAGCAAGGCCGGGCGCTGCTGCCGGAGACGCCGTCTCCTTTATTTTTTCGCGGCGTCGTCCGGCTTTTTCACATCGGGGAGGAGAAGCCCGAAAACAGCCATGGTCTCGGCCTGATGCTGCACGGTTCCTTCGTCCATCTCAATGGCGTAAATGGCATCGACGAAGCAGTAAAGCGGCGGGGTGTTGTCGCGCCTCGGGAAAAGCGTGGCGGTGTAGTTGTATTCCCTGCCCTTGTTGTCGGGTCCCTGCGCCTGCATGCCGGGAACGGAGAACCCGGTGGGGTTGAAGCGGCTGTTGTGGAGCGGGGCGTGGATGCAGTTTGAACCGAGTCCGGTGATCCAGCAGATGTTCAGAGGATTGCAGCCGAGGGTGTTGTCGGCGGTGCGGATCATGGCGTCGCGATAGGTCTTCGCCTTGACCTTGTTTTCCGCGAACGCCCAGGCATGCCAGACGACCGTGAGGAAGTGCTCGTACGCGCCGGTGCCCCAGTTGACGGGAGCGTACGGGTTCCGCACGAATTTGTACGGAGCCTTGTTCGAGCCGTTGATGTACATGTCGGCCTCCTCGCAGATGGCGCGGACGACATCGGAATGGACGGTGGGATCGGCCTTGGAGGGCGGGATGGCGGCGTAGGCGTAGGCGGCGGCCGAAAGGTCGTAGTTGTCCTCGATCAGTTTCGCCTTGCTTTTCTGCTTCCATGGCGTGTTGTCGAGGAAGGCGTCGTGGAACGCCGCGTTGCCGGTGGTATGGTAGAGTTGGGCGGCGGCGTAGGCGAGCGGGATAGTGTAATAGAAGCCGAACGTCTGGGCATCATTGGTCTGCGGCCTGTTTTTCATGCCCCAGTCGTAAGCAAGGCGGGCACGGCGCAGATAATCTGCGGCCATATCCGTTTTCCCGACCGATTTCAGCAGACGCGACGCCTGCGCCATGGCTCCGGCGAACAGGAACGAAGCGCGACTGTCTTTGGCATACGCGAAATCTCCCTTCGGGTCGCGGTCGACCGTCTGGAAGAAATTCGGGTCGCCGTCGGATTCGGTGCCGTTGCAGACGCCGCCCTCCTCGTCCTGAAGCCCGATCCAGAGCCTGAGCGCCCACAGCGCCTCGTCGAGGATGTCCGGGATGCCGTTGCCCTGTTCCGGGATGTTGAGCTGGCCGTCATAGAACTTTTTCGGCGCGAGCTCGTAGGCATCCATCAGCGTCTGCGCGACGTCGAGGTGGGAACGCGGGTTGTAGTCACCCGCGTCGTGGTGGCCGCCGGACGCCTGAATGCGTTTCGGGACGATCGGTTCGATCCGCTCGGACAGTTTCGCGACCTCTGCCTCGGTCAAAGCGCGGTTGTAGATGCGCAGTTCATCAAAGAAGCACCCGCTGGCCCCGGCATTGGAGACGGCGCCGAACGTGAAGTCGTTCCCCGGCGAGAAGGACGCGGGTGCGGTCGCGGTCTTGAGGAGCTGGCCGTCCAAGTAGGTCCGCAGCGTCCAGCGTCCGCCCTCGGCATCCTGCCCGAGCACGAAGGTCCGGCAATGCCAGGCATTGTCGGCGAACCGGCTGCCGGAGGAGAACTTGGCGCCGTTGAGGAAGAAGGCCGGAACGCCCGAAGTGCAGGTCATGCGGAAAGAATCCGCACTGCCGGTGCGGAGCGCGATGATGTCGCCGTCGAAGATATTTCCTTTCGATCCGTCGTCGTCGCGCCGCATCCAGAAATGAACGGTGAGGCCCTTCTTTTTGTCGTAGGCCAGCTTGCCCGTCCAGCCGTTGGAGCTGCCCGTCTTCGTCTCGAAAACGATGTTGGCGTCGCCGTCCCAGATAAGGTTCGGCAGGACCTTGAAGGATTGGATTCCCCCCTTCAGCGGCGAAAGCGCCATGCCGCCGGACACGGTGTCCGCGGCCGACCCGTTGAACGGGAAATGCGCGATGAGGTCCGGCCCGGAGTAGATCGCCGGGCGGGTCTGCGCCTCCGGCGACGGGTTTTTCTCGTAAATGACCTTCTTCAGGTCGATGTAGCTGATGTTGTCGATCTGCCGATGGTCCGTGAGCTGGATCCCGCTGTCGTGGCAGGCGATGCGCCGCCAGTCGGAGTACGGAGGCTCCAGGGCGATGCCGCACCGCTGGGCGAAAACGCCGTAGGCGGCCACCCGGAACGCCTCGCTGTAGGCGTCCGGGGAGATCGCGAACTCGAAACTGCGGCCCGTACCGGGCACGGCGATATAGTACCGGCCGGGCGTCTTGAACGCCGTGAAGTCAATCTCATAGGCGTTTTCCCCGGAATACTGCGCCCTGCCCTCGGAGCGCATCCCGGGATTGGAAAGACTGCTCCGCCCGGTATAGACGACCTCGCCGGTGTTCGCATCCCTGATCTCGAACATCGGAGGCGCGTCGTACCGGAGCGACGATTTGGAAAACTCGTGTTCCGCGACGGATGCGTTCCCGGAACCGAACAGGTCCGCCCGGGACGTCTTTTCCGCGTTTCCCGCTCCGTTTCCGCCCTGCGGGGATTCCTTCTTCTCGTCCTTCGGTTCGTCCCTGCTCCCGTCCTTATTCTCCTGCTTGGCCCCGGACGCGCCGAAAAAAACCTCGTTCGCGGAGATATCGCGGTACTGCTCATCGGCGGACACCGCGGACAGGATCGCGCTTTCGTCGGGGAACGACCCGAGCCAGCGGCCGATCATCGCGGTCTTCGTCGAGGACGCGATGTAGCCCACCTGGTTGACCTTGACCGCGCAGGAAAACGAGGTCTTGAGCGAAAACTTCATTTCGGCGGCATTCGCCCCGGAAACCACGGCGGGATCTACCTCGACGCGGAGGACGTCGCCCTCGGCTAGCACGCGGTCCAGCTGAAGGAACACTTCATGCTGTATGACGACGGCGAACGGCCAGCCGGTCGGCCGGTACAGATCGACCTGGCTGCGGCGCCCCATTGCCTTGACCTCGACGGGTTCGCCGTTGACCGTGACATGGTAATGCCGGATCCGATACCCTTCCTTGACGAAGAAACTCGGCCCGAACTCCAGCCGGATGATGCCGTTCCCCACGCTGTCCAGCCCGCGCAGCCCCAGCGCAGTCAGCGTCATGAGGTCGGGCTTGTGATTGACTTCCGGCGCTTTCTGAATGTTCGCCGGGTCATAGCGGAACCCGGCCGCGGTGCGCCCGCCGGACACGACGTCGGGACCGTACCCGTACACGACGACCGAATAGGTCTTGCCCGACTTCATCGGAGCGGGAAGCTTCAGGTCGACCGTCTCGCGGGTAAACGCCGTAATGTTGGCCGCGCTGGATTCCGCCTTGAACCCGTCGGGGACGACCGCCTCCGTGACAAGATGCCCGGACGGGAACGAAACAGATTCCGGCCGGACGAACTTTTCGTAGGCGTATGCCGGATCGTCCTCGCTGACGATGCGGTACGCGTTCAGCGCATTGAGCGGGCTTGTGTTCGCCGCCACGCCGATTTCCACGCGGATCCTGTCGGACGCCACGGCAAACGCTTTCCGAACGCCCATGACCGTCATGACGAACGGTTTCCTGTCCGGGGCGTCAAGCAGCACGGGATCGGCGTCCAGCGCGAACGCCGCGGGGGCCGGCACTGTCAGCAGAGCGATCAGAAAAAGTCCCGAAAAAAGGGAATAAAAACGTCCTGTCATGGCACAGTCTCTCCTGAAAAAAGCGGAACGGATCGCCGCCATCCTCAAGAAAAAGACTGGCGGCGGCTCATGGTCTTTTTGATTTCAATAATATTATATATTCCGGATGCCGTTTTGTCAAATAAAATCATTCGCATCCGCACACAAAATCAGGAGAAAGCGCCCACGCCGGAAGACTGCGCCCGGTCCGCCGGCACGGAAACCGCCGCTTATCCCGTCGTCTTCGCGATCGAGGAGCAGCGGCCCGAAGCATATTCTTCTGCCCATCGCGGCACGGTCGGGCGCAGGAGGGAAAGTCAGGAAGATCGAACGCGGGCGCCGTTCCGTCTCCGGTAATGCAGGCACAGCGCCGTATCCGTCAGCACCATCAGCATGTCGAAGATGTACAGGCAGAATACCGCGCCGACCCCCTCGCGCATGAACCGGGCGGTGCTTCCGGCGACATACCCCGCCACGACCAGCGCGGCGAAAAGATAGCTTTTGCCCGCGGGGTTCTTCGCGCGGACGGTCTTCACGATGGCAAACGGCCAGCTGGCGCCGAAGCAGATCAGCATGGCGGCTTCAAGATAATCATGCGGCATGGTTCCTCGCATTTCCCGACGGGGCGGAGCGCTCGTCACGCGCCATACCCCGCCGTCGGTCAGTCAGAGATGATGAAAAACGATCTCCGGCGCCATCCCGGGGTTCAGGACGGACCGGAGAGGCAAAGCCTCCTGGGGCAGTGCCGGGCTTCGCCGCGGCACAGAACAATCCGCAGGATCCGTGACGGGCTTCGCTGCTGTTATTTCTTTTGCCTGCCGTCCTTCGGAGCGCGTGCCGTGGCATCGTCCTTGGAGTCGGAGTCCTTCGGCTTCTCGCCAGGACGGAAGGTCGGGATCTTCTTGATGGTGTTGATGACCTGTTCCGCGGAAATGAGGCGCGTGCACTCGAAATGGCGGTCGGACCCTTTGTGACGCGGGCACCACAGGAAATCGTAATGGTCGAAGTTCTCGCGCATGTCGTTCCAGCAGGAATGGCAGGTGTGGTAGTTGATGATGCGGTACGGCGTCGCAAACTCGTTGGTCGGGTGCGTGAAACCGGAAATCATCACGACGGGCACCTTGCAACACCATGCGAGCCAGGAAAGGCCGCTGGAGAGGCCGACGAAGAAATCCGCGTCCTTGATGAGGTTGATGCGCTCCTGAAGCGGGATGTCGCCGGTGAAATCCTCGGTGCCGTAGGGGATGTAGTTCCAGTTCAGGCCGATGCCGTGCACTTTCTCCTTGTCGATGCAGAGCACGCGGTAGCCGTTGTCCTTCAGGAATTGCACGAGCGTGATCCAGCCGAACGGGTTGTTCCAGTATTTCGCCTGCGAGCTGGACTGCGCCGCGACGCAGACGTATTTTTCCTTGATCTTCCGCGGAGCCGAGAGGTCCACGCGCGGCGGGATGTCGGAGGTATCCTCGAGGCCGAGGATGTAGCCGGCGGTGCGGTGGAGGCCGATGTAGCGGAAGTCGATGGGCTGATTGTCCACGTCGCCGCGGAAGAAGAGGCCCATGTAGTAGGATGCGTAGGGACGGTGCGTCTTGGTCTCTTCGGTAGTGATGAACGTGATGTTCGGGTACTGCTTCTTGAAGATGTCAGCGATCCACGGAGTCATCACGCACACGAGGTTGCATTTGTGCTTCTGCTGGAAACGTTCCACGTAACTGAACCAGCCGATGCTGTCGCCGATGGTGCCGACCGGAAGCTGGATCATGACTTCCTTGCCCGTGGCGTCGAAGTCGTGCGTGAAAATCGGCGTATCGTTGCCCTTGTCATGGATGATGAGGCGGAAGCGGATGAAGAACTTCTTCACGCTGGTGATGAACGCGCCCGGGACCGTGTCCGCGCTGTACAGGATGATGCCCGTGTCAATGTCCGTAAACGTCACGTGGTAGTTCTTGCCGTTCTGCGGAAACAGGATGCGGATGCCGTGGTTGAAATCGAACTTGATGCCCTCGACCGCGTCCAGCACGGGAATCTGCGGGATCTCGCCGTAGATCGACGGCTGTTTCTTCGGATCGGGTTTCTGGCCGGGGGCCAGGTCGGGCGCACCGGTCGCCTGGGAAATCGGCTGCGGGTCCGGTCCCTTCTGGGTGATGTTCGGGGCTTTCTGCGTCTGCGGGTCCGAGGCGGGTTTGATGGTGATCTCTTTGGCGAAATCCTGTGCCTGCGGGGTAACGATGATGGAATTGGAATCCACGGATGATCTCCTTCGATTTTCGGTATAAAAAACACTTAACAATAGCACCGGAACGGGAAAAGTCAAGGCTTGTTCGAGGTTTTCCCTTTTTTTTGCTCTAAAATCCTATTATGATAACTTCCACGACTTGATTTTTTCAAAATTTGTGCTAACTTATAATTCGCGTACCGAATTAAAAACAAAACCAAACCTTTTGGAGAAGTGATAAAATGGGAAAGAAAATCGTTCTGCTCATCCTGATCGTCGCGTTCGCAGGCATCGCCGTTTTCGCCTGGGAGCGCTACCAGGAGTCTGTCGAGGAAGAGAAGAAAAAAGCGCAGAAGCGCCCGGAAGACGCCATCGTCGTGAATGTGGTCACGCCGGAACGCGTCGATATGCTGGATGAGCGCGTCTACTCCGGCACCACGCAGGCCTGGAGCTCCTTCGATATCGACCCGGAAGTTTCCGCCAGGCTCGTTTCCCTGAATTTCGACATCGGCGACCGAATCGAAAAGGGCAAGCTCATCGCCCAGCTCGATGACTCCAATTACGACCAGGCCGTGAAACAGGCGGAGGCCGACCTCGCCGTCGCGGAAGCCAAGGACGTGGAAGTCAAAGCCCTGCTCAAACTCCGCAAATCCCAGTACGACCGCCTGAAACTCCTCCACGAACGCAACGCCACCAGCGACTCCGAGTTCGAGAACGCCGAAAGCGCCATGAAGGTGCAGGAAGCCGCGCTCGTTCAGAGCGAAGCCAACATCCAGAACTGCAAAGCCCGACTCGCCGCCGCCCAGGTCAAGCTCGACGACACCAGGATCATCGCCGACTGGAAAACCGGCTCCGACATCCGCCACGTCGGCGACCGCTACGTCGACGAAGGCTCGCTCGTCTCTCCCGGCAAGCCCATTCTGAAGATCATCGAGATCGACCGCATCAAGGCAAAGATCCAGATCATCGAACGCGATTTCCGTTTCCTTCAGGTCGGACAGAAAGCCGAAGTCACCACCGACGCCTACCCGGGGGAAAAGTTCGAGGGCACCGTGGAAATGATCTCCAACGAGCTCGCGGAAAGCACGCGCACCGTTGTCGCCATTCTCTCCATCCCGAACAGGGATTTCCGCCTTCGTCCCGGCATGTTCGTCCGCGTCCGCATCGTGCTTTCCGAGCACAAGAACGCACTGACGATCCCGCCGAACGCCATCCTCTCCAGAAATGAACGGCGCGGCGTCTTCACGGTCAACGAGGCCGACAGCACTGCGACCTTCGTCCCCGTCATCACCGGACTTGAGGACCGCAAACGCGTGGAAATCATCTCGCCTCAATTTGAGAAGGGCTGCAAGATCGTAACGGTCGGCAACCACAAGCTCGAGAACGGCAAGCAGATCGAGATCTCCGGGCTCAGCCGCAGCCAGATGGCAGAGAAACTGGCCGCCGAGGCAAAAGCAGGACAACAGCAGTCCGGGCAGCCCCCCGCCGCGGGACAGCGCCAGCCTGAGCAGAGCCCGGCCGCAGGACAGTCCGACACCGAAGCATCCGGAGACAGCGCGAAATGAAAATTGCCGATTTTTCGGTCACGCGACCGATTTTCATCTCGATGTTCGCCTGCATCATCGTCGTGCTGGGCGGCATCTCCCTGAAGTATCTCCCCGTGGACCTCTTCCCGGAGATCGACTTCCCGGCGTGTTCCATCACGACCTTCTACGACGACGCCTCGCCGCAGGAAGTCGAGGAACTCATCACGCGCCCGATCGAACGTCAGATCAGCGCCGTCACCGGCATCGAGGAGATCACCTCCATCAGTTCCGAGGAGACCAGCTCCGTCATCGTGCGTTTCACCTGGGGCACCAACCTCGACAACGCCATTTCCGACATCCGCGACCGCATCGACCGCGCCCTGAAGATGCTGCCGGACGACGTGGACCGCCCGATGCTCATCCGCTTCAACTCCGCGTCCATGCCGATCATGCGTCTGGGCGTGAGCACGGACATGGACCTCACCAAGGCCAAGAAATACCTTGAGGACAGCGTCCTGTACCGCTTCGAGCGTGTTGAGGGCGTCGCCAGCGCCAACATCAGCGGCGGGTACGACCGCGAAATCCACGTCCTGCTCGACGTCGACAAGGCCAAGCTCCTTCGGATCCCCCTTACCGACATCCTCGCAAAACTCCGCAGCGCAAACGTCACCACCCCCGCCGGCAACCAGAAGTCCGGCACCCTTGACGTCCGCCTTCGCACCATCGGCACCTTCAGCGACCTCGACGAGATCCGCAACCTCTTCCTCACCGTCGGCCCCGACGGCTCCGCGGTCTGCATCCGCGACGTCGCAGAAGTGGTCGACACCCACGAGGAGGCCACGCGCTTCGTCCGCATCAACGGCAAGCCCGGCATCTACATCGAGGTTTACAAGCAGTCCGGCTCCAACACCGTCGGCGTGGCGAAGGAAGTCCGCAAGGAGCTCGAAAAGATCAATGAGGAACTCGCCGGAAGCTTCAATATCGTCCCCGTCACAGACGAATCCGAGTACATCCAGCAGTCCATCAACAATGTGTCGAACACCGCCGTCTCCGGCGGTCTCCTCGCCATCCTGATCCTCTTCGTCTTCCTCTGCAACATCCGAAGCACGCTCATCATCGCCATCAGCATCCCCCTCTCCATCATCGCGACGTTCGCGCTCATTTACTTCTGCGGATTCACGCTGAACATCATGACGCTCGGCGGTCTCGCGCTCGGCGTCGGCATGCTCGTGGACAACTCCATCGTCGTGCTGGAAAACACCGTGCGACTGCATGACGGCGGAATGTCGCGCATCGATGCCGCCAAGCAGGGCGCCAGCGAAGTCACCAGCGCCCTCATCTCCAGTACGCTCACCACGGTCGCCGTCTTCCTGCCCATGGTCTTCATGAAGGGCATGGCGGGCGTAATGTTCAAACAGCTCGCGTACGTGATCGCGTTCGCGCTCCTCTGCTCCCTCATTTCCGCACTCACCATCGTGCCCATGCTCTGCGGCCAGATGCTCACCGAGAGCGAATCGAAGAAGACCGGGTTCATCGCCTGGTTCGCGCGCATCTCGAAGAAGGCGTTCGACGCCCTCGGCGACTACTACGCGGATGCTCTGGATTCCGTGCTCCGCCACAAGCTCATCACGTTCATCGTCAGCATCGGCCTGCTGTCCTTCTGCTTCGTCATCGCTCCCCTCATCGGCACCGAACTCATGCCGAAGACCGACGAAGGCCAGATCCGCATCAACATGGAGGACGCCGTCGGCACGGGTCCCGAGTTCGTGAACGAGACCGTCATCGCCACGGAACAGATCATCAAGTCGGAAGTCCCCGGCCTCAAGCACTGGACTTCCTCCGCGGGCGCGTCCACCTGGAACTCCTCCGGCGGCCACAAGGCAAGCTACAACCTGAAGCTCGTCCCGAGAACGGAGCGCAGCGAAGGCATCGAATCCATCGCCGCCCGCCTCGGCAAAAAGCTCAACCAACTCCCAGGCACCATCTTCCGCGTGCGTTCCGCGCAGTCCTTCATGGGCGGCAGAGGCGCGGGCGGCGACGCCATCCAGATCGACATCCGCGGCTACGACTTCGAAACCGCGGAGGAACTCGCGCGCCGCGTCCAGGAACTCTGCCTCACCGTCGAAGGCGTGACCGACGCGAAGCTCTCCCGCGATATCGGCATGCCGGAAAATCGCGTGATCATCGACCGCGAAAAAGCCGGCAAGATGAAGGTCGACGTGAACACCATCGCGAACTGCCTCCGCCTCGGACTCGCCGGAACGCAGGCCAACTACTTCCGCGAAAACGGCTATGAGTACAAGATCCTCGTGAAGGTCAAGGACGCCAAGTACATGAACACCGATTCCCTGCTCGACCTCACCGTCCGAAACGGCGACGGCGAAAATGTCGCGCTCCGAAACTTCCTGACCACGGAAAAAGTCCTCGGACCCGTCACCATCGAGCGCAAAAACCAGCAGCGCAACCTGACCGTCTCCGCAAACCTCTACGACCGCGACCTCGGCTCCGCCGTCGAGGAGATGCAGGAGAAGATCAAGTCCCTCTACCCGCTCCCCGACGACTTCACCATCTCGTTCTCCGGCGACTACGAGGACCAGCAGGAGACCTTCCACGAGCTCGGCATGGCATTCGCACTCGCGCTCGTCCTCGTCTACATGGTCATGGCATGCCAGTTCGAGTCCCTCATCGACCCGCTCATCGTCATGTTCTCCGTCCCGCTCGCCGCCATCGGCGTCATCCTCATGCTCTTCCTCTCCTACACCACCTTCAACATCCAGTCCTTCATCGGCTGCGTCATGCTTGCCGGCATCGTGGTGAACAACGCCATTCTGCTCGTCGATACCGCAAACCTCCTGCGCCGCCGCGACAAGCTCCCGCTCGCAGTCGCCGTCCGCGAGACCGGACGCCGCCGCCTGCGCCCGATCCTGATGACCACCCTCACCACCGTGCTCGGCCTCGTGCCGCTCGCGCTCGGCCTCGGCGAAGGCGGAGAATCCCAGGCGCCGCTCGCCCGCGCCGTGATCGGCGGTCTCACCAGCTCCACACTCATCACCCTCTTCTTCATCCCCGCGCTCTATGCCGGATGGGAAGGCTGGCGTGAACGCGCCCGCGCGAAAAAGGCACTCAAAAAGAATAAGAAGGCCGAGGCGGCGGGTGTGCCAACCTCGGAGGACGTCCAGCCTGCGTAAGCGGCATCGGCATTCCCCGACATTTCCGGACGGAGACTTCCAGCAGGTCTCCGTCCGTTTTTTTCTCCTGAAACGCTCTTGACAAAAAATGTTTCCGGCGATATATTATGACGACTTCAGAACCGGATTCCAATCTTCCCGACAAAGGCGGTTTTTCCACTATGCGCAAGGCTTGTTTTTTCGACCGGGACGGCGTCATCATCGAGGAGGCCGATTACATTCACGATCCCGCCCAGGTGCGGTTGTGCCCGTTCGCGGCCGACGCCATCCGCGCCATGCACGACGCCGGACGGCTCGTGGTCGTAGTCTCCAACCAGTCCGGCATCGCCCGCGGCTACTTCACCGAGGCCGACCTGAGGGCCGTCGAAGCCCGACTGAACGAACTTCTCGCGGAAGCAGGCGTGAAGCTCGACGCCGCCTACTACTGCTTCCACCACAAGAAGGGCATCGTCCCCGAATACGCCGTCGACTGCGACTGCCGCAAGCCAAAACCCGGCCTGTTCCTGCGGGCCGCGAAGGACCTCGACATCGACCTCGCCGCATCCTTCATGATCGGCGACAAGGAATCCGACCTCGAGGCGGGACTCAACGCCGGCTGCTGCGGCGTCGCGCTCGTCCGCACCGGGCACGGCGTGCATCAGAACATCGAGAAGATCCCGCAGGCCGTCGACGTCGGGGACGTCCTGACCGCCGCGAAGGAGCTCCTCGCCCGCTTCCCGGCGTGAATGTACTGCGATTCGAACGGAAGAAGCGGAAGCCTTTATCAGAAACTCATACAGCACCAATAACATAACCGGAGGTAGAAAATGAAAGTCGGAGACAAGTTCACCCGCGAAGTCTATACCGGAAACACCGCCGAGATCACGATCCTGTCCATGGACGAGGATGGATACCGCTACGGCATTGAGCTTTCCGATGGCCGCAAAGGCGTCGGATTCAAAAGGTGGTCGGACCCGGATGCCCTGAAAAAAGACGATGCCATCGCCTGAGAAACATCTTCCGGAGTTCCGGCCTCATCCTCGACGCGGAAATGGAACCACGGCATCATCGCCTGAAAAAAACAATCGGCATCCGCAACGGATGATTTTTCAGAACGCAGACTGACCGCCCCTGCGGAGAACGCTCCGTCGGCGGCATGCTTGCGTTTTTCTCTTTCCCCTGCCCGATCCCTTCCCGGCCAACCTGCCCCGGCTTGACGTTTCGCCGCATCAATATCCGGTCGCCGGACCATTTTTCCGATTTTCTCATGGGAAGGATTTGCATTTGACGTTTTCGGCACTATAATATGTAGAAAAAGGTTTATGATACCCGGAAGACGGAAATGAAATGCTTGTAAAGTGCCCCTCATGCCATACGGAATACGATTGCGAACCCGGCAGATACCGGTGCGCCTGCGGTACGGAATTCACGGTTCCGGCGGATGACGACTCCGCGTCGTCCGATCTTGACGTGACGATCCGTCCCCGGCAGACGCATGCCTCGCAGGACAGCGCGGGCATCCCCTCCGATCTCGACCTCACGATCCGTCCCCGGCAGACGTATGCCTCGCCGGATACAACCGACATGACCATGCCCGGCAGGCACGAACGGAAGCCGGACGGGCGGTTCGAGGCGGGAGATCTGATCCTCGGGCGCTACAAGGTGCTGTCCGAGCTCGGCCAGGGCGGCATGGGCGTGGTCTACAAGTGTTTCGACGAAACGGCGGGGATCATCATCGCTCTGAAGGCCCTGCCGCCGGACCTCTCCCACAATTCGCTGGAAATGGAAGATGTGAAGGAGAACTTCCAGCTCGTCTACAATCTCCACCATCCGAACATCGCCAACTACAACACGCTCGAAAAGGATGGCTCCAACGGCAATTACTACCTCATCATGGAATGCGTCGAGGGGGAGGATCTGCGAAGCTGGATCCGGCGGAAACAACGGGAAAACGCCCTGACGCCCGAAACGGTCCTGCCGGTCATCCGGCAGGTCGCCGCCGCGCTCGACTACGCCCATCAGGAGAAGGTCATCCACCGGGACATCAAGCCCGGCAACGTCATGATAAACGCCGAGGGGTACGTGAAGGTGCTGGACTTCGGCCTCGCGGCCCAGATCCACACCAGCATGACCCGCGTTTCGATGGCATATCAGGGCACGGGCGGCACCGCTCTCTACATGGCGCCGGAACAGTGGCGCGGCAAGGCGCAGGGCGCGGCGGCCGACCAGTACGCGCTCGCCGTGATGACCTACGAAATGCTCGCCGGACGCCTCCCGTTCGAGAATGCGGATGTTTCCGTGCTCCGGGAAGCCGTATTGAACGAGACGCCGGACCCGGCCGAAGGTCTGCCGGAATACATGCAGGCGGCCATCGAACGGGGCATGAGCAAAGACCCCGCGAAACGGTTCAGGACTTGTTCCGATTTCATCGCCGCGCTGGAAGGAAAAGCCGTCGAATCCGCGGCGCCGTCCGCGGGGATCGGGGGCTCACAGAGGCCGAAAAACGATTTCAACCGATACGCGGTCTCCGGCGGCGGGACCGCCATGTTGATGAAACGCATTTCCATCCTGGAGGCGCAGCAGGATTGGGACAAGGCGCGGGAAGTATGCGACACAGGACTCAACATGGACCCGGAGAACCCGGAACTGTATCTCCTGATGTGCATGATCTTACGCCAGATTCCGAACGAAGACGCCCTGAGAGAATGCGGCCAGAACCTCTCAGTTGACAAGAATTTCCAGATGGCCCTGAAATTCGCCTCGCCGGAACGGAAAAAGCAACTGGAATCCATCTGTCAGGACACTATGGTCAGTTTCCACCTGAGGAAATGCCTGGAAGCCAACCGTGTTTCGGATTTGACACAGCTTTCCCGCTGCGGCGTCCCGCTGAACAAAGACGAAAGCTTCCGGGCCGCGCTTCAGGCCGCCTCGCCGGAACGGAAAAAGCAGCTGGAGCAGATCCAGTTCGACCAGGCGGATTTCTTTCTGGAACAGTTCAAAACGAAGTATCGGATCCGGGAACTGGTCCAGGCGCCCATTCCGCTGGAAATGGACGAGCTGTTCCGGACCGCGCTGAACAACGCCTCGCCGGAACGCCGTGCGGAATTACAGAAAGCCCAGCAGGAACAATGTGAATACTTCCTCGGGAAATGTATGGAAACCAACCGGGTTTCCGTCGAAGCCGACCTGGCGCACGCCGGATCGCCGCTGGCCGAAAACGATTCTTTCAAGACCGCGTTCCTCTGCGCCTCGCCGGAACGGAAAAAGGAACTGGAAAAGCTTCAGGCGGAACAGGTCGAATTCTTCCTGCGGAGGTGCATGGAAGCGAATGGCGTTTCCGACGAGGCGGAATTGTCCGGCTGTTCCTCCCCGCTGAACGACAATCGGCATTTCAGCCTCGCGGTCCGATACGCTTCGCCGGAACGCCGGGAGCAGCTGGAACGGCTCCAGGCGGCGCAATCGGATGCGTTTCTCCGGAAATGCATGGAAACGCACCATGTGTCCGACGCCTCCGGACTGGTGAATTGCGGCGATCTTCTGAAAGACGATTTGAATTTCCGTCTGGCGCTCGCCTGTGCGCTCCCCGGCCAAAGGAAAAATTTGGACAAACTCGCGTCGCGGCAGTTGGCGAGGATCAACCGGAAAAAAGCAAATCGCACAGCCGGCATCCTGCTTCTCCTGATCGCATCCGTGGTCCTGATCGCGTTCCTCTGGTCCAACCGCCATGTGATCATCGCCACGATCGGCGGCGCGGATGCGAAATACTGGCTGGCAGTCCGGTATGATCTCGGCGACGGCGTGGAGGGAGACTGGGCTGAAGCCCTGAAGTGGTACCGCAAGGCCGCCGAAGGGGGAAACGCTTATGCGCAATTCTATATCGGCAACTGCTACGAGCGCGGCAGAGGCGAAAGACAGGACTATGCCGAAGCGGCGGAATGGTACCGCAAAGCCGCCGAACAGGGACACGAGAGAGCAAAAGCCAAGCTCAGGATCGTCGAACTGCACAGGGATGCGGAAAATGGCGATGCCGAGGCGCAATACGCGCTGGGTCTGCGCTGCGAAAATGGCGACGGCGTGGAGAAGGATCTGACCGAAGCCGCGAAATGGTACCGCATGGCCGCAGAACAGGGACATGTCGAAGCGCAATGCAAGCTCGGTTACTGCTATGTGCAGGGTAGCGGCGTAATGCAGGACTATTTTGAAGCCGCGAAATGGTACCGCATGGCCGCCGAGCAGGGAAATATCAAGGCGCAATACAATCTCGGCACATTCTATTTCAACGGCTACGGCATGCGGATGGACCGGACCGAAGCCGTGAAATGGTACCGAAAAGCCGCCGATCAGGGGTATGCCGAAGCGCAATACTGGCTCGCTCAGGCTTATGAAACCGGCGAAGGCGTGAAGCAGGGAAAGAACCTCGCCGAAGCCATGAAATGGTACCAGAAGGCCGCCGATCAGGGATATGCCCCCGCCCAGTTCAAAATCGCATCGGCCTACGAGACCGGAAACGGCAAAAAGAAAGACCTCGCCGAAGCCGTGAATTGGTACCGCAAGGCTGCGGTTCAGGGACACGCCGAAGCACAAAAGAAGCTTAAAACGACCGAACTCCTGTTGAATGCGCAGAACGGCAGCGCCGAAGCGCAGTACCAATTGGCGCAAGCCTACGAAACCGGAGACGGCGTCCCGAAAGACCTCGCCAAGGCCATAGACTGGTATAAAAAAGCCGCTGATCAGGGGCACGCCGAAGCGCAGTTCAGGCTTGCTCAGGCGTATGAGACCGGTGAAGGCGTGAAGCAGGGGAAGAACCTCGCCGAAGCCATGAAATGGTACCAGAAGGCCGCGGATCAGGGATATGCCCCGGCACAGTTCAGAATCGCATCCGCCTACGAGACCGGAAACGGCGTGAAGAAAGATCTCTCCGAAGCCGTCAAATGGTATAAAAAAGCAGCCGATCAGGGAAATGCCGAAGCGCAGTACAAATTGGCGCAAGCCTATGAAATCGGAGATGGCTTCCCGAAAGATCTCGCCGAGGCTTTGAACTGGTATCGCAAGGCGGCCGAGGGGGGACACGCCGAAGCGCAGTACTATCTCGGCTATTGCTTCGAGTACGGCCGAGGCATTTCACAAAACTTCACAGATGCCGTGAACTGGTACCGCAAAGCAGCCGAGCAGGGACATCCCGGAGCGCAATACAAATTCGCATTGGCCCTCGAAACCGGCAGCGGGGTGACAAAAAACCTCAGTAGTGCTGTGGACTGGTACCGTAAAGCCGCCGATCAGGGACATTCCGAAGCGAAAGCGGCTCTGGACCGCATTGATCCGCTGGGTATTTTAAGAGAGACAATAACGGCAACACTCAGACTTCCCGGCGGAATCGAACTGAAACTGATTCGAGTCGAGGCCGGGGTCTTTATGATGAGCGCGAATGACGGAGAGAACGATGATGACGAAGTGCCGCACTGGGCGACTCTGACGAAGGATTTCTACATTGGCCGGACGGAGGTGACGCAGGCGCAATGGAAGGCCGTGATGGGGACGAATCCGTCGTATTTCAAGGGGGACGATCTGCCTGTGGAGAATGTCTCTTGGAACGACGCGATGGAGTTCTGTGAGAAACTGAACAGCACGGGTAAAGCTCCGGCCGGATGGAAGTTCACGCTTCCGACGGAAACGCAGTGGGAGTATGCGGCCCGAGGGGGAAAGAAGAGTAAAGGCTACAAGTACAGCGGGAGCAACAGCATTGACGATGTGGCGTGGTGTTCCCGCAACTCCGATTCCAAGACGCACCCGGCCGGTCAGAAGGAAGCGAACGAGCTCGGTCTCTACGACATGAGCGGGAACGTATGGGAATGGCTTCTGGACGACAGAAACAATAGCAGCAACGAGCTGATAGCAGAGTTTACAAGAGGCAACGATCAGGATAATTCAAATCGTGCTTATCGGGGTGGTAGCTGGCTCAGCACCGCCATGGACTGCCGTTCCGCATTCCGATCCTATCCGTCCCCCAGCAAACGGAGTAGCAGCCTCGGCTTCCGCCTCGCTCTTGTCCCGGAGTCCTACTGACTTCCCCGGCTAACCCTCATTTTCCCCTGAGCCGCGGCGGAGCGAAGACATCCGCCATTGTCAGACGATTTTTTCGGTCGTGTTTTCGCCTGTTCCGCTTGTAATTTTCCCTGAAAAGATGTATAGTATAGATTGACCTGAAATCCGGAGGAACTCCCCATGAAATTCGAAGACCGCAAATACATCCTGAACGCACTCGCGAAAAACGCGAAGACGACCGCGGCGGACCTCGCCGAACAGCTCGGCTCGACCGAACAGGACGTCGCCGCCGAGATCGCCGACCTCGAAAACCGGAACATCATCCACGGCTACCATGCGATCATCAACGAGGACAACCTCCACGAAAAACCAGTCAAGGCAATCATCGAAGTGCGCGTGCGTCCCGAACGCGAGGGCGGATTCGACCGCATCGCGCGGCGTCTGAGCAAATTCCCGCAGGTCACGGCCCTCTACCTGATGTCCGGCGGCTACGACCTCATGCTCGAGGTGCGCGGCGCGGACCTGAACGAAGTCGCGTCGTTCGTT
>Ga0310696_10001629_pt1 | contig 32087 bp, 31 predicted proteins | sample AusTroGonzalo_MG_4_FD_203885 | JGI IMG/M metagenome (GOLD analysis project Ga0310696, IMG submission 203885) | Bovine rumen microbial communities from tropical cattle in Woodstock, Queensland, Australia - Gonzalo_02 (v2) (version 2) | ecosystem: Host-associated > Mammals > Digestive system >... | reverse complement strand
ACCCTCCGACAGGCGGAGGAGGAGCGGATTGACCGGAAAATGGAGTACAACCTCGCGGTGAACGTTTACCTCCGCAGATGCGGTAAACTCTGAATATGGATAGCGTCAGAATAGACAAATATTTATGGGCAATTCGGGTGTTCAAGACCCGGAGCGACGCCACCGACGCCTGCAACGGCAACAAGGTCAAGATTGCGGGCGTCAACGCCAAGCCTTCCAAGGCCGTCAAGGCCGGCGACGTGCTGGAGATCCGCAAGGGCCCGGCGCTCTTCTCGTACCGGGTGCTGAAAGTCACCGAAAGCCGCATGGGGGCGCAGCTGGTGCCCGAATTCGCCGAAGACCTCACCCCCGAGAGCGAACGCTTCAAACTCCATGCACCGAAGGAAACCATCGTCCTGCAGCGCGACCGCGGCGCGGGCCGTCCGACCAAGCGCGACCGCCGTCAGCTCGAAGAGATGATGGACGCCATGGATTTTTGACGGAAATTGCGTAACTTTGTACGTTTTTTGTTACTAGAAACGTATGTGCGGAATCGTTGGTTATGTCGGAGGGCGTCAGGCCTATCCGATCCTCATCAAGGGACTCACCCGGCTCGAGTACCGGGGTTATGACAGCGCCGGCGTGGCGCTGATCGGCGACAGCGGCAAGCTCGTCATCTACAAGACCAAGGGCAAAGTCAAGGACCTGGAGGCCGTTACGGCCGACAAGGACGTGTCCGGCAGCATCGGCATCGCCCACACCCGCTGGGCCACCCACGGCGAGCCGAGCGACGTGAATTCGCATCCCCATTATTCCGAGAATCACAATCTCGCCCTGATCCACAACGGCATCATCGAGAACTACCAGTCCCTTAAGACGGAACTCACCCGCAAGGGCTATCATTTTCAGAGCCAGACCGATACGGAGGTCGTCATCCAGCTGATCCAGTACATGATGGACTCCCGCAAGGTCAGCTTCGACAAGGCCGTGCCGATGGCGCTCAACCACGTGGTCGGCGCCTACGCGCTGGTGATCATGGACAAGAACCAGCCGGACAAGCTGATCGCCGCCCGCAAGGGCAGTCCGCTGCTGATCGGCGTGGGGGAGGACGAGTTCTTCGTGGGCTCCGACGCTTCGCCCATCATCGAGTATACGCACAAGGTGGTCTACCTGGGCGAGGAGCAGATCGCGTACATCCAGCGCGGGCAGGAGCTCCGCATCACGGACCTGCGCAGCGTCGAGCAGACGGCCGAGGTCCGCGAGCTGGAGCTGAACCTGAGCGAGATCGAGAAGGGCGGCTTCCCGCACTTCATGCTGAAGGAGATCTTCGAGCAGCCGCGCACGCTGCGCGCTTCGATGCAGGGCCGCCTGCACCCGGAGCTCGGCGAGGTCAAGCTTTCCGGTGTCATCGACAACCGGGAGCGCCTGCTGGCCGCGCAGCGCTTCGTCATCTGCGCCTGCGGTACTTCCTGGCACGCCGGCCTGATCGGCAAATACATCATTGAGGAGCTGACGCGCAAGCCGGTGGAGGTGGAGTATGCCTCCGAGTTCCGCTACCGCCGCCCGGTCATTTTCCCGACGGACGTCGTGATTGCGATCTCGCAGTCCGGCGAGACGGCCGACACGCTCGCCGCCGTGAACCTGGCCCGCGAGTCGGGCGCCTTCCTCTTCGGCATCTGCAATGTGGTGGGTTCTTCGATCGCCCGCGCCACGGATACGGGCTGCTACACGCACATCGGTCCGGAGATCGGCGTCGCCTCGACGAAGGCGTTCACCGCGCAGGTCACGACGCTCTTCCTCATCGCGCTGAGCCTCGCGGAGCAGCTCGGGACCGTGTCCGACGAGCGCCGCGCCGCCTTGGTGAAGGAGCTGCAGGTGATCCCCGACAAGATCGCGAAGATCCTGGAGCATGACGCTGAGATCGAGGCACTTGCGAAGGTTTTCACCTATACGCGCAACTTCCTTTATCTCGGCCGCGGCTACAACTATCCGGTCGCGCTCGAGGGCGCGCTGAAGCTGAAGGAAATTTCCTACATCCACGCCGAGGGCTATCCGGCCGCGGAGATGAAGCACGGTCCGATCGCGCTCATCGACGAGGAGATGCCGGTGGTGGTGATCGCGCCGCGTCGCGGCAATTACGAGAAGATTCTGTCGAACATCCAGGAGGTGAAGGCCCGCAAGGGGCGCATCATCAGCGTGGTCACGGAGGGCGATACCGATGTCAAGGCGCTGTCCGACTGGTCGTTCGAGATTCCGGATACGGAGGAGTGTTTCGAGCCGATTCTCTCCATCGTTCCGTTGCAGCTGCTGGCCTACCACGTCGCCATCGCCAAGGGACGCGACGTCGACCAGCCCCGCAACCTCGCAAAATCCGTTACGGTCGAATAGCTAGTCTAAATAGAGCGCGTGCCGCACCTTTGCGGCAGCATCGTCGCCTTGGAGGCCTCGAAGGATTTCGAGGGCGAAGGCGACCGCGTGGCCGGCGGAACGCCCGGTCACGATGCGGCCGGCCCGCACGGCGGGCGCGGGCGCATAGACGGCGCCCTGGGCGGTCAGCATGTCCTGGAATCCGTCGAAGCAGGTGAACTTCGCGCCGCGCAGCACCTCGGCCCCAAGCTGGCTGAGCACCAGCCCCGGCGCGGCGCAGATCGCCGCCACAGTGCCGCCGGCGGCATAGTGCGCGCGCATCGCGTCGATGAGCGGCGTGCAGGCGGCGAGGTTCTTGGAGCCGGGCATGCCGCCCGGGAAGATCATCACGTCGTCGGCCGACGTGCCGGCCGCGCCCAGGTCCACGTCGGGCAGGAAGGCGTCCGGGCAGACCGTGATGCCGTGGGAAGACTCGACCGTGGCTTCGTCCGTCAGGGCGACCAGGCGCGCGGCCACTCCGCCGCGGCGGAGGACGTCGCAGGTGGCGAGGGCCTCGACATCTTCGAAGCCGTCCGCCAAAAAGATATTCACTCCTTTCATAACCACAAAATTAGCAAAATTCCCCCGATTCTCGAAAAAGATGACTATCTTTGGAATTGCATGTATAATTAGGAACGGCCATGAAAAAATACCTTTCTCTTTTCGTCGCGGCGCTCCTGGCCTTCTCGGTCAATGCCGGCGCCCAGGTTTTCAACCATCTTTCGGTCGGTGTCGGCCTCGGTACGGACGGTCTCAGCTTCGAGCTGGCCTCGCCGCTCGGCAGCCACGTCGACGTCCGCGCCGGCTACGGCTTCGGTCTCGGCCTGATCGGCTACTCCATCAAGGATTTTTCTATTCCTGATCCTTCCACGGGCGGCAACGTCAATGCCCCGCTCAAACTCGGCTTCGGCATGAGCGACGCGCGCCTGCTCTTCAATATCTATCCCGGCAAGGGCGGTTTCCACTTCACCGTAGGTGCCTATCTGGGCTCCCCGCGCTTCCTCCGCGGCTCGATCACGGGCCTGCCGAGCGCCTATAACACCGCGGGCATCGAGGTGGACGACTACCTCGTGAAGGCCAACAACGGCAAGCTTGACGTCAACCTCTGCGCTCCGGGCCTCGGCGGCGCCGGATTCGCCGTCAAGCCGTACGTCGGCATCGGTTACGGCCGCGCCGTCCCTACGGCCAAGGCGGTGAGCTTCAGCGTGGACCTCGGCGCCCAGTACCAGGGCGCACCGGGCGTCTGGGCGGAAGGTGTGGGCCTGACCGGCCGCACCCAGTCCGTGCAGATCACGAAGAAGGAGCTCGAGGCGATCGGCAAGATCGAGGAGTACGGCAAGTACATGGCATTCTGGCCGACGCTCACCTTCCACCTGTATGTCAAACTTTTCTAATCGAATGCATATGAAGAAGATATTGTTCGTCGCCACCCTGGCGGCCCTGATGCCGCTCCTGTTCTCCTGCGGCAAGCAGGAAAACGGCGGAGAGAACCAGTTCGAAGAGCCGCGCTTCGTCCAGTACGCCGGCAAACTCATCGCGCGCGGCGGCGACCCGGCCCCGGCCGCCCGCGCCATCGCACCGCAGGCTGTCGTCACGCCGATCATCACCTTCCTCGAGTTCACCGAGAGCGGCCTCTTCGTGATCGGCCGCACGACCGGCGAGGAAACCGTTTATGCCACCGGCACCTACAACACGACGGACGGCAAGACCTTCACGCTCAGCAACGGCTCGACCGTCACCCTCAGCGGCTCCGGCGCGGGCCTGATGGACGTGACGATCATGCCTTCCGGCGAAACGTTCAAGGCCGACCTGACGAAGGCGAGCGGCACCAACGTGGCGTACCGCACCTGGACCATCGACAAGGTCCGCGCCACCGTGAAGGGCCACAGCGCGGCCGTCACCGCCGAGTTCAACGGCTGCAACTTCGACGAAATCAGGAAGTTCCTGAACGAGAACGGCCACAAGGGAGACTACCTCCCGGCGGGCAGCCTGAACTCCATCTCCATCACGGGCGCCAATTCCATCCTGTTCGCCTTCTCGGACAATACCGCCGACTGCGGCTCTTGCACCATCAGCGGCGACAACGTCAGTTTCTCCTTCACGAGCAAGAACCGCCTCTTCGAGCTTGAGAACGGCAAGGCCACGATCAAGTACATGGACGGCAAGTGCATCCTCAAGGTCGACGGCGGCCTGAAGGGCTCCACGACGACCGGTTCCGTCACCTTCGTGATGTCCCCGATGAAGTAATCGTGGAAGAAGAAAAGAAGCTCTACCCGTTCAAGTTCTGCACCCTGCAGGACGATTACCCCTGGGGCAGCGAGGAATTCAAGCTCGCTGACCTGGGGTATCGCGATTCGCTGATCCGCGAAGGCTGGCTGGCGGGCAACAGCGTCGCCGAGCTGATGGACACCTACCTCGACCGCGTGGTCGGGGACAATGTCTACGAGTACTACGGCCGGCAGTTCCCCGTCTGCGTGCGCCTGCTGCGCGTGCGCGGCCGCATGCCCCTCCGGGTGCATCCGGACGACGAGACCGCGGCGCAGCGCTATGATTTCCTGGGCAAGGAGAAACTCTGGTATGTCCTGCGCGCCGGGGCGGACGCCCGCCTGCTGGTCGGCTTCCGCCGCGACACGGATGCGGCCGAGGTGTACGCCAAGTGCCTCGACGGCAGCGTGGAGGACATCCTGAACGTCGTCGCGCCGCACGCCGGGCAGTGTCTGCACATTCCCGCCGGCACGCCGCACGCCGCCGCGGGCGATGTGGAGATCCTCGAGATCGGCGAGTCCTCGCCGATGGATTTCTGCCTCTGCGGCTGGGGCGAGGAGGTGCATCCCGACGAGTTCGACCCGGCGCTGACGTTGGTCGACGCGCTGGATTTCATGAATTACAAGCAATTCAAAAGCGCAGCAGTGCAGGGCGACAGCATTGTCGACCTGCCACAGCTGCGCGTCCATCGCATCCCGCTCACGGTCGCGCTTGCCGTATCCAGCCCGGAAGCGGCATCGTTTACGCTGTATAGCTGCACACAGGGCGCCGCCATCCTGCAACTCCCGGTGGCGGGAGGCTCGCTGGATTATCCGCTGAAGGCCGGCGAGACCATGCTGGTGCCCGCGGAATGCACGCAGTTCCGCCTGCTGCCCGCGGAGCGGGACACGCTGCTGCTGGAGACCACGGTCGTCCGCAACGACGCGGACCCCTACATCGACCCCGCCGCGGACCCCACGCCGCCCGACGGCGAATAAAAGTATTATCGGTTAGTTAGTTATAGTAGAAATGAACAAGAAACTCCATCCCTCCACCCTCTGTGTCCAGGCCGGCTGGGAGCCGGCGAACGGCGAGTCCCGGCAGATGCCGATCATCCAGAGCACGACCTTCAAATACACCACCAGCGACGAGATGGGTCGCCTCTTCGACCTCGAGGCGTCCGGCTACTTCTACACCCGTCTGCAGAACCCGACCAACGACCGCGTGGCGGCGCGCCTGGCGGCCCTGGAAGGCGGTGTGGCGGGCATGCTGACCTCCTCCGGCCAGGCGGCGAACTTCTTCGCCGTCTTCAACATCTGCACGGCCGGCGACCACATGATCACCACCTCGGCCATCTACGGAGGCACCTACAACCTCTTCGGCGTCACCCTTCCGAAGATGGGCATCGAGGTCACCTTCATCGACCAGAACGCCTCCGACGAGGAGATCGAGGCGGCCTTCCGCCCCAACACCAAACTCCTCTTCGGTGAGACGCTGACCAACCCCGGCGTGCGCGTGCTCGACGTCGAGCGCCTCGCGCGCATCGCCCACAAGCACGGCGTGCCCCTCATCGTGGACAACACCTTCCCGACGCCGGTCAACCTGCGTCCCATCGAGTGGGGCGCCGACATCGTCACGCACTCCACGACCAAGTACCTCGACGGCCACGGCACCACGGTCGGCGGCGCCATCATCGACAGCGGCAACTTCGACTGGGAGGCGCACGCGGAGATGTTCCCCGGCCTGACCACGCCGGACGAGTCCTACCACGGTCTCACCTATACGAAGAAATTCGGCAAGCTGGCCTACATCACCAAGGCCACGAGCCAGCTGATGCGCGACCTCGGTTCCATCCAGAGCCCGCAGAACGCGTTCTACCTGAATCTCGGCATCCAGACCCTCGCCGTCCGCATGAAGCACATCTGCGCTTCCGCGCAACAGGTGGCGGAATATCTGCACGACCATCCGGCCGTGGAATGGATCCACTATCCCGGCCTCGCCGACGATCCTGACCACGCGCTCGCGCAGAAATACCTGCCTGACGGCACCTGCGGTGTGATGGCCCTGGCCCTGAAGGGCGACCGTGAGCGCGCCAAGCGCTTCATGGACCATCTGCAGCTGGTGACGATCGAGACCCACGTGGCCGACTGCTACACCTGCATCCTGCACCCGGCCTCCCACACGCATCGCCAGCTCTCCGACCAGCAGCTCCGCGAAGCCGGTGTCGACCCCGGCCTCATGAGGCTTAGCATCGGTCTCGAGGACCCTCGCGATATTATCGCTGACCTCGAGCAGGCCCTTGCCGCTGCCAGGTAGCCGCATCGCTTCGCACCCCACCGTGGCTGCATTTGCCCCGTTATTGTAATTGTTTGATTGTTAGATATTTGTATATTTGCTTGAGGGTATTTGCCCTCAAGCATTTTTGTAATTTATTGACAAATAATGATCTAAGAAAACGAGGTGTCGCGTCGTCATGTTATTGGTTGACGAGTCGGGGCGGGCAGGACCTGGCATCACCGCCGGGCTCTGCGCCCGTCGGTTACGAGCGATCTCCGCTTTCGAGCTTTTGAGGGCTCGAAGCGGAGTGCTCGTTGCCGGTAAGAGCGGTAGCTGCCCGCCCCAACAAACGACATATAGTTGATGTGCCGGGGGCAAAAAGGGGTCGATTTGCCCCCGGAGACGGTAATTATTGGTTACCGGGGGCGCTAGAGGGGTTTTTGCCCCCAGCAGCGAAGGGTTTGTTACCCATGGGCAGCCGCGGGCGCGAGCGAGCCGTTCCACCGAGCTCGCGCAGCGTCTCGCGGCAGCCGCCGACTACCGTAATGGGAGGCGGCGGTGCCCCAGGCCCGGATTAGGGCGTATACGACCCCAACGGGGTCATATAACATAGGGTAGGGGCTCGCCCCTACCTGCAGGGTGCCCGCACCCCGTGAATGCCCCCAACGGGGGCGGATTTTAAATGGGTAATCCGTTTACGTAGGGCCAAGGCCCTACCCTAGGTTATTTAGCCCCTTCGGGGCACGGGGCGGCGAGGAGGGAGATGAGAAATCCGACAGCGCCGACACCTATAATTGTCCAAATGATGTCGGAGAGCTGAAGGACGACGGGATATGCCTGGAGGAAGAAGCCTCCGGGCATTTTTATGATGCCGAAATGCTGCTGGATCAGGGCGAGGGCGACGCCGATGACGAGGCCGACAAGCAGGCCGCAGAGCGAGACCAGCCAACCTTCCCAGATGAAGATGCGGCGGACCAGCCGGTCGTCGGCACCCATGGCGCGCAGCGTCGCCATGTCGTCGCGCTTGGCGATGGACAGCATCGACAGCGATCCGAAGATATTGGATGCGATGATGAGCACCACAAACAGCAGAATCAGGTAGATGGCGAGCTTCTCGTAGCGCATCATCTTATACAGCGCCGGCTGCTGCTGCACCCGGTCCTGCACCACGTAATCCGGCCCCAGCAGCTCGGAAAGTTCCCGCAGCACCCGCCGGTCCGCCGGCACGGAGAGCCGCAGCTCCAGGCCGCTGACTTCGTCGGACAGCCCCAGCAGCGAGCGCATCGACTCCAGCGGCACCACCAGCAGGTTCTCGTCGGTGGAGGCGTTGAGGCTGATCAGCGCGGCGGGCCGGACTTTCACGCTGCCGAGGGCCGCACCCGGCCCGAGCAGCGAAATCCGCCCGCCGCGCCGGGGATAGTACAGCACCAGCGGGTCCACGAAATGGGTGCGTATGCCCATTTCACGCGCCAGCGTGGTGCCGATGGCCGCCTGGGGCAACGAGCCGTCGTGCAGCGAGAACTCGCCTTCGACCACGTGCTCCGCCAGCCGCGACTCCGCCTCGTAGACGGCGTCCACGCCCTTCGCGCGGGCCAGCTGCTGCCGCCCGCCGTATGCGACGAACACCTCCTCCTCCACGATGCTGCAGACCTGCGCCACGCGCGGATCGTCCAGCAGCGCGTCGAACGCGGGGCCGGCGGGCGTGAAGAACTTGCCCGTCGCGGGCGTGACCAGCACGTCCGGCGACAGGTCGGAGAGGCTTTCTTCGATGACCTTGTCGAAGCCGTTGTAGACGGAGAGGATGAGAATCAGCGCGGCTGTCCCGACCGCCATGCCGATGGCGCTGAGGGTGGATATCGCATGGATGACGCCCAGCGACTTCTTCGCCACCAGGTACCGACGCGCGATATAAAGGTCGGGCCGCACGGGGCTGGGATTATTTCTTGAGGAGCTCCTCGATGTGCTCGGCGTAGTCGAGCGTCGTGTCCAGGAGGAAATCGATTTCCGGCACGATGCGCAGCTGGGAGGCCACCTTGCGGCCGAGTTCGCCGCGGAGGGTGCGCTTCTCGTCCTCCAGCATCTTCATGACCTGCGGGGCGCGGTCGGAGGGGAAGATGCTGACGAAGACCTTCGCGATGCTCAGGTCGGGGCTGATGCGCACTTCGCTCACCGTCACCATGGCGCCGCCGAAGGCCGCCAGCCCGCGGCTGCGGATGATTTCGGAGAGGTCGCGCTGGATTTCGCGCGCGACCTTCAACTGTCTGGTGGATGCCGGTTTATCCATTTATCTTAATGATAAAATAGTCCTTTTTACCCTTCTGCGCGAGGATGTACTTGCCGTCGATGATGTCGGCCTCGGAGAGCTTGTAGTCGATGTCCGTGACCTTGTCCTTGTTGAGGCTGAAGCCGTTCTGCTGGATCATCTTGCGGGCCTCGCCCTTGGAGGGGAAGATCTGCGTGTTGACGGCCAGCGCGTCCAGGATGCCGAGCGGCAGCTCGCTGCGCGAAATCTCGAAGGTCGGCACGCCGTCGAACACGGCGAGGAAGGTGCGCTCGTCCAGCTTGCGCAGATCCTCGGAGGTGGACTTGCCGAAGAGCATCTGCGAAGCGCGCACGGCGTTGTCGTACTCCTCCTGCCCGTGCACCATGATGGTGACCTCGCGGGCCAGCAGGCGCTGCAGCTCGCGGCGCTCGGGGGCCTCCCGGTGGGCGGCGATGGCGTCCTCGATGGTCTTGCGGTCCAGCATCGTGAAGATCTTGATGAAGCGCTCTGCGTCCTCGTCGCTCACGTTCAGCCAGAACTGGTAGAACTGGTACGGGGAAGTGCGCTCCGGATCCAGCCACACGTTGCCCTTCTCGGTCTTGCCGAACTTGGTGCCGTCCGCCTTGCGGATCAGCGGGCAGGTCAGCGCGAAGGCCTCGCCGCCGTCCATGCGGCGGATGAGTTCCGTGCCGGTGGTGATGTTGCCCCACTGGTCGGAGCCGCCCAGCTGCAGGATGCAGCCGCGGTTTTTCCACAGCCAGTAGAAATCATAGCCCTGCATCAGCTGGTAGCTGAATTCGGTGAAGGACATGCCCTCGGAAGAGTCGCGCTGCAGGCGCTTCTTCACGGAGTCCTTCGCCATCATATAGTTCACGGTGATGTGCTTGCCGATGTCGCGGATGAAGTTGATGAAGCTGTAGTCCTTCATCCAGTCGTAGTTGTTCACGAGCTCCGCCTTGTTGGGGGCGTCGGAATCGAAGTCGAGGAATTTGCCCAGCTGCGCCTTGATGCCCGCCACGTTGTGGGCGAGGGTGGCCTCGTCCAGCAGGTTGCGCTCCTGGCTCTTCATCGAAGGATCTCCGATCATGCCGGTGGCGCCGCCGACCAGGGCGTACGGCTTGTGGCCGCAGTTCTGGAAATGCTTGAGGATCATCACGCTCACGAGGTGCCCGATGTGCAGGGAATCGGCCGTCGGGTCAATGCCGACGTATGCCGCCTGCGGGCCTTCCATCAGTTTCTCTTCCGTTCCCGGCATGATATCCTGTATCATGCCCCTCCAAGTTAACTCTTCAACAAAATTCTTCATCGCTTGTTTTCTAAAAGTCTGCAAATTTAGTAATCTTTTAGTAAATTTGCACGCTTTGCAGCCGGTAGCCAGCTACCCCTGCAAAACTACGCGCTACGCGCTATCCCTCCCAGCCTGCCGGCTGGGCCCCTCCCGTTCACGAGCCACGGGCGGCTACGGTTTTGCAGGGGTACTGGCTGCCGGACTGAATGCAAAGCGCGCGAATGGAAATACTTATTATTAAAGATATTATGAGAAAGAAAATCGTTGCAGGCAACTGGAAGATGAATACGACCAGACCTGATGGTATCGAACTGGCGAAGGCGGTCGCCGCCCGCGCCGCGGAAGTCCCGGCCGGTGTCGGCCTCATCATCGCCCCGCCCTTCACCCACCTCTGCTGCTGCGGCAAGGCCCTCGAAGGCACCAAGGTGGAGCTCTCCGCCCAGAACTGCGCCGACCACGTGAAAGGCGCCTACACCGGCGAAGTCTCCGTCGACATGCTGAAGGCCGTCGGTTGCCAGTGGACCATCCTCGGCCACTCCGAGCGCCGCCAGTACTACGGCGAGACCGACGAGAAGCTCGTCGAGAAAGTGAAACTCGCCCTCGAGGCCGGCCTCGGCGTCATCCTCTGCGTCGGCGAGGTCCTCGAAGAGCGCAAGGCCGGCAAGCACTTCGACGTGTGCGCCGCCCAGATCAAGAACGTCCTCTACAACTTCAGCGCCGAGGACATGAAGAAGATCGTCATCGCCTACGAGCCCGTCTGGGCCATCGGAACCGGCGAGACCGCGACCCCGGACCAGGCTGAGGAAATCCACGCCTTCATCCGCAAAGTCCTCGCCGACAAGTTCGGTGCGGCCGTCGCGGACGACATGACCATCCTCTACGGCGGCTCCTGCAAGCCGTCCAACGCGAAGGAGCTCTTCGCCCAGCCCGACATCGACGGCGGCCTCATCGGCGGCGCCGCCCTCAAGGCGGACGACTTCATCCAGATCGCCCTGTCGTTCTAAGACTATTCCAGGATGCGCACCACCAGGCCGATGCGGCCTGAGGCGCTCCACAGCCAGACCATATCACCCTCGAGCCGTACGACCTCGAGGGTGAGGTTTTTTCTGCTCAGCACCTCCCGCTCCGTGGTCCAGACGAGGTCTGCCGTCAGGCGCTGCTCCAGCTGCGACGGTACCTGCGAGAAGGTGGCCACGAAGAAGTCCGACATCGTGTCGGTGTAGGCGCGGAACTCCCGCAGATCGCGGCTGAAGGCCAGCTGGCAGCTGTTCGGTTCGAAGCTGAAAGCGATGCTGCCGCCCACCAGCAGACGCACCCCCTCGTTCTCGCAGAACGCGGCCCGCTGCCGCTCGTCCTGACAGCCCGCGAGCAGCAGCAATGCGCTGACTAACAGTAGTATGCGAAGCAGATTTCTCATTGCACGACAATCTCTTTATACAGCGTCTCCGACGTGCCGTCGGTATGCGTAATCCGGGCGCGCAGGGTGCCGCTCCGGCGGAGCGTGTAGTACCCGTCTGCCTCCGGCGCGATGGGGGTGCCGTTCAGCGTCCACTCCACCGCCTGCACCTCGGACGCGTTGAACACGCGCAGCGGGATCTTGCTCCCCGGCGGGAAGCTGCCGTCCACGTTGCGCGTAGCGCCACTGAGGTAGATATAGGGGTACGTGCCCTCGCGCAGCATCTTGGTTGCGAAGCGCCCGTCGATGCTGTAGCGCTCGCGCGCGTTCGTGTGCAACTGGATGGAGAAGCGGTAGGGCGTCTGCGGCTGCAGCCCCTCCAGCGTGCAGCTGGTCGCGTCCGGCGTCAGCTTCCGGCTCTGGAAGCCGTCCATGCCCTCGGGGCTCCAGCTGACCGTGATGCCGCCAATGCCCGTCAGGGCCGGATCGGCCTTCCAGCGCAGCACGGCCGCGTCCTGGTACACCATCACGTCCAGCAGCGTCAGCGGCCGCAGCACCTCGAACGCCACGCCCGTCCCCTCGCGGCGGATGCCCGTCAGCGCGAGACCGGGTGCGTGACCGCTCCAGGCGCGGAAGGCGGCAGGGGAGTCGGAACCGAAGCTGCTGTAGCCCCCCGTCCCGGGAAATGCCAACCCGCCCGCCTCCGGATCCGCCGGCACCGGCCGGGCGCAGGGGTGCGCGGGGTTGTCGTTCACGATGCCGTAGTCCCAGCGGTCGCGGGCCGTCAGCTCCCCGTCGTGCCCGGGAGAGCGCCCGGCCGGGTTGTCGGAGCGGTCCAGGTGGAAGACATGCAGCCCGTCCGCGCGCGCCTCGAAGAGGAAGCATTCCCCCTCGCGGTCGGTCGTCGCCTTCAGGTAGCGACGCCCCTCGAGCAGCGGTGCGAGGGTCTGCGGACCCGGCGCGAGCTCCTCGCAGGTCCCGAGCCCCAGCAGCTCGAACTCGATGGCCCCGAAGTCCGGCGGCACGGCCTGCCGGCAGCCCTCGTCCATCAGCGACGTGCCCCAGAGCCCGCGGTCCGTGCCGCCGCTCTGCTCCCCGTCGGTATCGTAGAGGTCCGGCAGCCCCAGCACGTGCCCGAACTCGTGGCAGAAGATGCCGAGCTGCCCCTCCGGAGCCGCCGCGAAGGTAATTCCCGTATTCGTTTTCCCCTGTTGGGGGTAGATGTCATTGGCTTTGCCGCTGTCGTGCTGCCCCGCGCCCGCATAGAGCAGCAGCACCGTCTCCGGGAGCTCGATCTGCCCCTGCACGGCCGCGCAGGCCTCCTTGACCGCATCCGCGAGGTGGACGTCGCGCCGGTCGGGGTAGTCCGCCCCGTACCAGGCCGCGTCGCGCGAAAGCTTCACCGCCGGCGCCAGCTCGAAGCGGAACGCCTCCTCGCCGTACTGCCGGTTGAAATACGCCTCCGCCTCCGCCACCAGCCGCTCCTGCTCCGCCCGCGCGCCCGCGAACTCCCGGTCCTCGAACTGAACCGGAATCACCACCAATCGGAATATGGTAATCAGCAGCAAAAACATACCCCTAAGTTACGAATATTTCAAGAAAATGCTTACCTTTGCCACGCATTTCGAAAACCAGCAAGTGGTTTTGGTGCAATGGGATCTGGCCCCGCGCCAGATTGAGTAACACATTTTAAAACAGTACAAATGCAACATTTTGAACTCAAAGGCACGACCCGCCAGGTCGGCAACAAGGCCGTCATCAAGGCATTCCGCCGCGAAGGTCTCGTCCCGTGCAATCTGTACGGACTCGGCATGGAGAACGTTCTCTTCACCGTCAACGCCAAAGAACTGAAAGCCCTCACCGACACCCCGAAGTCCTTCATCGTGGACCTCGTCCTCGACGGTGCCAAGAAGGCCCAGACCGCCGTTCTTCACGAACTGCAGTGGCACCCGGTCACGGACGCCTGCCTCCACGTCGACTTCCTCGCCGTGAACGACAAGAAGCCCATCGCCATCACCGTTCCCCTCGTGATCGAGGGCCACGCCAAGGGTGTGCAGCAGGGTGGTAAGTTCTACCAGAACGCCCGCAGCATCAAGGTGAGCGCCCTGATGAAGGACCTCCCCGACGAGGTGACCGTCAACATCTCCGACCTCGGTCTCGACAAGCGCATCAAGGCTGGTGACATCCAGCTCAAGAACGTCGCCGTCGTCTCCGACAAGGACACCATCATCTGCGGCGTCAAGACCACGCGCAATGTTACGGTGGCTGCTGCAACGGAGGAGTAAACCCGACCCTGCCGTGTCAGAGAAGTGTTATCTGGTGGTCGGACTCGGCAACATCGGTGCCGAATACGCCGCCACGAGACACAACATCGGCTTTATGATATTGGATGCCTGGGCTCAGGCATCCAATGTCGTTTTCGAGCCCGGCCGCTATGGCGACATGACCGTCGTGCGCGACAAGGGGCGCGAATTCCATCTGCTCAAGCCCTCCACCTATATGAATCTGTCCGGCAATGCCGTCCGCTACTGGCAGCAGAAGCTGGACATCGAGCTGGACCACATCCTCGTGATCTGCGACGACATCAACCTGCCCTTCGGGACCCTGCGTCTGCGGGCGTCCGGCAGCGACGGCGGGCACAACGGCCTGAAGAACATCACCGAGCTGCTCGAGAGCCAGAACTGGGCGCGCCTGCGCATCGGAGTAGGACACGACTTTGCGCTGGGGCAGCAGATCGATTTCGTGCTGAGCGCGTTCTCCGAAGAGCAGCAGAAAGAGATTCCGGAGCTGGCGAAGAAGATCATCGCCGGGGCGCGCACCTGGGCCTTCGTGGGCATCGGTCAGGCCATGAATCAGGTGAATTCGAGGCCCAAGCCGGAGGAAAAAGAAGCAAAATCGGCTACAGAGGGGGCAGAAAGCTAGAATTTTTTGAAAATATTTTTTGTTTTTTGAAATTATTGCTATATTGCAACAGGTTTGCACATTAACATTAACAACCAATAAAACAAATCGTAACATGAAACAGCTTTTGGAAAAAATTTACGCTGAGGCTCAGGCTTTCGGTAAGGATGCTGCTCTGCAGTTGAACAAGGGTAACAAGGCCGCTGGTGCCCGCGCCCGCAAGGCCGCCCTGGCCCTCATGAAGGACCTCAAGGAATTCCGCAAGGTTTCTGTCGAGGCTGCCAAGTAAGCGAATTTCTACAGCTTTCTAAAAACGTTGCAGATTTTTCACAAAGTCTGCAACGTTTTTATTTTTATTGCATCTATATTGTAGGTTTAGGTTTTAGTACACGTCTAAGAGTCGGCGAGCCGCGAGGTTGCCGGCTCTTTTGCGTGAAACGCAAAAGAGCCGCCTTCGGCCTATGATCGAGGGGGCGTTCCCCCTCGAGCTCCCCTGCGTCGCTTCGCTCCGAACTGCCACGGCGGATGTCGCGCGTTGGCGTTGTGGAGGTCGGAGCGGAAATTGGTTTTTCGGGCAACTGCACGAAAAATAATTTCCGTCCGACCGCGGGGGGAGTCATCCGCCGTATCGCTAAAATTGGCTATATTTGCAGAGATGCGCAAGATAAAGACATATCTGTTGCTGCTGGCGGCCGTCGCGATGGCGGCCTGCAACGGCATCGAACCCCCGTACACCGGCACCTTCGACCAGGTCCTCATCTACTACGGCATGGGCTACAACAACCTCAGCCCCAACCTCCACCGCAACCTCATGGACGAACTCATGACCGACGCCCTCCCCGGCCTCCACCGCGAAAAAGCCATCATCGCCTTCGTCCACAACACCGCCCCCGACGGCGGCTACGTCACCCCCAACGCCCCCGTCCTCATGCGCTTCTACCGCAACGCCAACGGACAGAACGTCGCGGACACCCTGAAAGTCTACTCCGACATGTCCGTCAGCGCCTCGCCGGAATCCATCAACCGCGTCCTCAGCGAGATAAAAGAAACCTTCCCGGCGAAGCACTACGGTCTGCTGATCTCCTCCCACGGAAGCGGCTGGCTGCCAGCGGGTTATACCAAGAAATCCGAACGCATCACCACCCTCGCGATCGGCAACCAGTACAGCGGCTCCGGCAGCTCCGGCAGCACCCGCTGGGTGACGGTCCCGGAGCTCGCGCAAGCCATCCCGATGCACCTCGACTACCTCATCCTGGACGTCTGCCTGGCGGGTGCCGTCGAGGTGGCGTGGGAGCTCAAGGACGTCGCCGACCGGCTGGTCGTTTCGCCCACCGAAATCCTCACCATGGGCATGGGATATTCCATGCTTTCGTGGGACATGCTCGCGTGGGAAAAACCCGACCTCGAGACCTACTGCCGCGAGTACTACGACTACTACGACGGGCAGACCGGAAGCTACCGTTCCGGCACCATTTCGCTCGTCGATTGCGCCCGGCTTCCGGCCCTCGCGGAGGCCTTCAGCGCCATATTAGATGCGCATCGTGACGCGTTGGTCTACAGCCAGTTAGTGAACCGCGTCCAACGCTACTACTACAGCACCACCTCGCTCCCGTTCTTCTACGATTTGCGGGATCTCGCGGCCCAGCTCGGAGCCTCCCCGGACGAGCTCGCGCGGCTCGATTCCGCCCTTGCGGAAGCCGTCCCCGTCCACTACGAAACCCCCAGCTTTTTCGACGTCTCCCTGGACCGTTGCTGCGGCCTCTCCACCTACCTTCCCGACCCCACCCGACCGGTGCTCAACGGCTACTATCGCGACCTCGGTTGGAACCAGGCTGTCGGGCTGGTAAAGTAATCTAATTTATATTTTGGTGGAATGCCAAAATTAGCGTATATTTGTGCTATATACTATTCTGGATAGAATAGTAACAGGATTGCTGAAACGGTTCTTGGATAGGAACACGACAGTCGCGCGGGCCGATCCCGCCAATCCGACCCACTACCCGGCACTACAACTACTGAATGCCGGGGAGTAAAAGAAATGTCCTCTGCACATCGTGCCCAACCCACATCTGATCCAACCATCCCCTGACGGACTCCACTGGTACGCCCTCAAGGTGTTCTACAACCGGGTCGTCTACCTCAAGTCCCTGCTGCCGGCCGGGATCGAGAGCTACGTCCCCGTCCACACCGTGGAGACCCACGAACAGGGGCGGCTCGCCTACAAGGAAGAGCCCCTCATCCCCTCGCTGATGTTCGTCCGCTGCGAGGAAGGGTGGCTGGTCAACTTCAAGCACGACCATAACGGGGACTTCATGTACTACACGGCCCCGGAGAAGAAGACCCCCGGGCCCATCCGGGACGAGGAAATGCGCTCCTTCATCCTGGTCACCTCCGCCGAGGCGGGCCGTAATGCCCAGTACTTCGGGGCTGACGCGCCCGAGTACCACACGGGCGATCGCGTGCGCGTGACGGGCGGCATCTACGCGGGCGCGGAGGGTTACATCAAGCGCATCAAGAAGGACCGCAAGCTCGTCGTCACCGTGACCGGTGTCGCGGTCGTCGCGGTCAGTTACATCCATCCGGACTTTCTGGAAAAAATTTAACCGTCATTCCGGGCGGTTCCTGAGCTTGTCGAAGGACGACCGGAATCTCCAAGCACAATGAAGATTGCAATCGCAGGAACCGGCTACGTCGGCATGAGCCTCGCGGTGCTGCTCGCGCAGCACCACGAGGTGACCGCCGTGGACGTGGTCGCGGAGAAGGTCGACAAGATCAACCGCAAGGTCTCGCCCATCCAGGACGAGTACATCGAGCGTTACCTGGCGGAGAAGGATCTCCATCTGGCGGCAACGCTGGACGGGGCGGCCGCGTACCGGGAGGCGGAGTTTGTGGTGATCGCGGCTCCGACCAACTACGATCCGGTGAAGAATTTCTTCGATACTTCGCATGTGGAGGAGGTGGTCGAACTCGTTCTTTCCGTGAATCCGGAGGCTGTGATGGTCATCAAGAGTACCGTCCCCGTCGGGTACACCCGCGGCCTGCAGGCGAAGTATCCTGCCGCCCGGCTCCTTTTCAGCCCGGAGTTCCTGCGGGAGAGCAAAGCGCTCTACGACAACCTCTATCCCAGCCGCATCATCGTTGGCTACAACGAGGCAGCCGCTTCCCCTGCGGGCGGCCCGGAATTATTTTTCGTGCAGTCGCTCGAAAAACCAATTCCGGCTCCGCCCTCCACAACGCCATCGCGCGCGGCTGCCGAGCAGTTTGCGAGGCTGCTGAAGGAGGGTGCCCTGAACGAGCCGCAGGTGCTGCTGATGGGGACGACGGAGGCGGAGGCGGTGAAGCTTTTCGCGAACACCTACCTGGCGCTGCGGGTGTCGTACTTCAACGAACTCGACACCTATGCCGAGATGAAGGGCCTCGACACGAAGGCGATCATCGAGGGGGTGTGCCTCGACCCGCGCATCGGCACGCACTACAACAACCCCTCCTTCGGGTACGGCGGCTACTGCCTCCCGAAGGATACGAAGCAGCTGCTCGCGAACTACGAGGACGTGCCCGAGAACCTGATCGGGGCGATCGTGGAGAGCAACCGCACCCGCAAGGACTTCATCGCGGACCAGGTGCTGCGGAAGGCGGGGTACTACGACTACTACTCCGACGGGCAGTTCGATGGCGCCAAGGAGCACCCGTGCGTGATTGGCGTGTTCCGCCTGACGATGAAGACCGGCTCGGACAACTTCCGGCAATCCGCCATCCAGGGTATCATGAAGCGCATCAAGGCCAAGGGCGCGACGGTCATCGTCTACGAGCCCGCGCTCCCCGACGGCTCCACCTTCTTCGGCTCTGAGGTCGTGAACGACCTCGCCGCCTTCAAAACCCGCTCCGCCGCCATCATCGCCAACCGCTATGACACGGAGCTGGATGATGTTGCAGAAAAAGTATATACCAGAGATTTGTTTAAGAGGGACTAAAGAGTATTCCGGGCGGTTCCTGATCGGTCCCTGAGCTTGTCGAAGGGTTGTCGAAGGATGATCGAGGATCTCCGTCTCCAGGCCCTCATCTCGAGCCTCGACCCGGAACACGTAAAACGCGAGTTTTCATATAGTTTATTGATGGACAACTGATAATTGGTTGTTTTTGAGCCAAGATAGGTTTAAGTCAACACAATTCGTTTAATGGCAATTATCCCTGAACACTATTTGAACTCCGTTGTGTCGATAGGAGTTCGCACAGAGGTGAATACTGTTGCCTGGATAGGAACAGGTTTCTTTGTGGGTAAACCTGCAGAGCAAAAGAATCATGTGTATCCTCTTCTTGTTTCGAACAAACACGTATTCGCGGGAAGAGAATCCGTTGTGATTCGGATGAAGAAGAAAGACAAGGAGGAATTACAGGAATTGAATGCTACGTTGAAGAATAAAGATGGTAGCTTGTGCTACACAACTCACGACTCGGATGATATCGACATAGCTGTCTTGCCTCTTAATGCCCAGTTTATTAAAAGCGGAGGTTTTGATTTCCCTTGTTTTAATCTCGTAGACAATTGTATGTCTTCCCGAGAGCTTCAATCTAACGGCGTAGATGAGGGATCAATCGTATATATGTTAGGCTTTCCTATGGGGTTAGTTAACTTATCCTCGAATCTCCCAATATGTAGGATGGGATGCATTTCTAGGATGAGTGAGAGTCAGATACAGGAACAACATAATATGCTTGTAGATATCCAAAATTTCCCCGGAAATTCTGGGAGTCCAATTATCACAAGGCCGGAGCGGGTTTCTATTACAGGAACCCCATGTCTTGCTAAAAGTGTTTTGACGGGAATCGTTCATTCATACATCCCCTATCAGGAAAGACTTGTTAATATCCAAACAAGTGAAGTTGTTGAGATACGAAGTGAGAATAGCGGAATTGCATATGTGCACCCCGTGGAGTATATTCGAGAGATTGTCGACAAGATATACCCCGGAACAGCAGAGAGCGCATCTTAAATGCAGAAGAACTAGGAAGGGCAGTGTTAGCTAAATTATTGGAGAGATTATTACTTTTTTTTACTCGTGATGTGTAGTTGGAGAGTCGTATTGCTATTATTAGAAAAGGGATGAATAATTTATTGACAAATAAACTACAAGAAAGTATTGCCGAAGCAGATGATATTTTGGAATTGATTAATCAAAATGATTCCATATTATCTATTCCTTACCCCATTTCTCTCGATGCAAATACACAAGTTGACCTTCTTTTTTGTACGGTTAGGCAGTTGGTGGAGGATCAAGTAGATGGGTGGTTCCAAGAAGCACAGGCTATTTTGGATTCTATTAGAGGTGAGGAAAATGATATTGCCAGGGCTTTTAGAACTCGTGCTCATTCAGAAATTCCAGATCGAGGATTTAAGACGGGGATTATTCGTAAAGTTAATTCAGGGAAGGCCTATTTAATTAATGTCTTAAGAGCAGAAAAAACCAGAGAAGAGTTGAAGAGTTTTTCTCGTATTGATGGATCAGACGATAAAACTACAGGCTTCTTTGAAAGACCGAGAAAAGTTTTTATTAGCCATAAATCTGAAGACGCTAATTATGCGGAAGCTCTCATTAGCCTAATTAATTTTATTATAGGTCCTGAGGGAGAAAGGGTATTCTGTAGTTCAGTTCAGGGATACGGCATCCGACAGTCACATAATATTCTTGATACGCTCAAGAGCCAATTTGGAGATTTTGAGGTTTTCTCAATCATTATACACTCCCCTCGCTATTACGAAAGTTCAATTTGCCTTAATGAGATGGGTGCGGTATGGGTGTTGGGAACACGATACGCTTCTTTCATGACAACGGATTGTAGTTTTAAGCAGTTGGATGGTGTAATAAATAATAATGTAATTTGTATTTATCCTAAGGACAAACTAGATCAATTAAACACCCATCTAAATAATTTTAAGGACGATTTGTTGGGCTTCTTTGGAAGAAAGAGCATCGATGAAAACAAATGGGAGAATGCGCGAAATCGATTCATCAAGGAAGTTGTATCTTTTTCGTATTAGTTTTAAAACGATTCCAACAACAGGTCGTTTATTTGCTATATAAGCCAACACAACAAAACCACATCTTCGCCGGACGCTGTATATTAGTCAAGAGCAAGTGTGAATTTATGCTCAATTCATTTTTATTACAAGAGTGATAAACATTATCCATACGAGAATAGAAAACGGTCAATTGCAATTAACATTATAGATATGGCAAATAATAAATCTTTCAGGCAAGTGAAAGTGAAAATCCATCGTCTTGGATTGATACGTGATAGTGAAATTGTTCTGAATAGAATGATGGTGTTCATAGGAGAGTCTGGCCTTGGTAAGAGCTATACTGCATTGCTGAGCAACTATCTATTCGAGCTGATGATGTCTGTTAATCGCATGAAGCAGTTCTTTATTAATTCAAATAAAACATTCAATAAGATAAAAGATGACATCCGTGCACAATCGGGCATTCTCTTCACGATCCCAAAATCGGTACTCATTGAATGGATTAATAAAGATGCGGTGAATTATTTGCGCTATATGTTGAATGCTGACCAAATTGATGCTGATATCGAGTTCGTTATTCCTTCTATCCCTGACATCACTTTCACTTATTATCGTCAAGCAGAAGGCCAATCAAATAGCACTAAGAGTATCCTCGTAATAAGCATTAACGACACGTTAAATTACTCTGTTCGTTATGACGAAGAGGCACAGAACGAAGAGACGTGTTTTTCCGTACTTCTTAGATTTTATTTGGTTCAATTACTGCTTGGCAATTTCAGAAGCCTAAGGCACAATTACATATTACCACCGTCGAGAGGAACGGTGATGACAGAAATGATAGACGGGAACACAGGCCTGTACAAAACTTTTATAGAAGATTTTAAGCAAATAGAGGTGGCGTCGCCACATACTGAAAATGTGAGTGCTGCATTGGCAAAAGAGGTGACAGAAATACTCAGTGGGTCAGTGTCCAAGAAGAATAATACGTATTATTACAACACCTTCTCGGGAGCAGAATTCCCCGTGTCCGCGGCAGCCGCATCCGTTCGTGAACTTGCGCCACTGACTATGTTCATTAACCGTTATGATATATCTATGAGCGCTTTATTAATGGAAGAGCCAGAGGCCCACCTTCATTCAGATAAGCAACGAAAGATGGCAGATATTATGTCATTGATGGTGGCTAATGGCGCGATTGTTCATATTACCACTCATAGTGAGCGTCTTCTACAGAGATTACAGGAACTATTGTTATTAGGTTCTCTGATGGGGCGCATTGATAAAGAGGAGTTTACTAGGCTTTGTGAGAGAGTAGGTGCTAATACAGAGACCGTTTTATTACCAGACAAGGTATCTGGTTATCAACTGGTACTTAATAATGATAATACAGTTCGGATTAATTCTTATGACATTATGCGAGACCCATTCAAAATGATTACGGAGCTACATAATAAGAGCGTAGATACTTTTTCCATTCTTCACAAGTATATTTCGGATGCTTTAAATGATAACAACAATGAGTAAGATAAAGGAAGTTGTAATCGACATTAATCAGCTTGGAGCTTTATCCTCGACTTCTATCAGAATGAATCGATTCATTCTGCTTTCCGGAGAGTCTGGACTAGGTAAAACATACGTCAGCATATTATGTGATTACGTGTATGTTTTGTTGACCGGGCACCACCATTTTGACAATTTCTTCAAAGACAAGGGATTAGATGATGGTTTTTTGCAGAAGATGACAGGTGGCGAAGTGGAAACTACAATAACAAAAGATGAACTTGAGACATGGATTAATGGTAATGCAACAAACTTCTTGTATTACATGCTGAAGTCTGAGAAACCTGTTGATGTGTCATATCATTTTCCAATAAAGGAAAAGATGATGATGAAAATTTCAATGGCACAGCAGGGATTGCAGGGTAGCGAAGTTTGCATGGCAAGATTTCAAGTGGAACAGTCTCCATCTTTTTCCTTTACGTTGGGCGGCGAGCAGGTCAATTCGCGGAACCCCTTTACTGCAGCATTGCAGCTTTATCTCCAGGAGGCAATTCTTGGGACCCCGGAAGCATTAAAGAACAACTATATATTACCTCCGGGACGCGGAACAGTGATGACTGAAGGTATGGAGCCTAGGACGGGTCTTTATATAGAATTCAAGCGGCAATTCGACAAGTTAAGAGAGTCCGAAATGGAAGGTAAGATAGAGAACACAGCGCTTGAGCATGCAATTACGGAAATACTGGACGGCCGTGTATATAAAAAAGAAGGCTCTGGCTACTATTACTCAACACGTGGCGAAGAGATACCTATAACCGCCGCCGCGTCATCTATTAGAGAGATGGCCCCTTTGTCTCTTTTTGTTGATAAATATGATTTGAAGAAATGCTCGTTGATGATAGAGGAACCTGAGGCTCATTTGCACCCGATGAAACAACGATTAATGGCGGATGTACTTTCTCTCATGTTTGCTGGAGGGTGCCATTTGGTCATATCTACTCATAGTGATTATTTCCTAAGGAGAATGAATGAAATACTCTCTGCCCAGAAAATATATCAATCCGATTCAATTAATGGTAAAATACTTGCGGATAGACTAAAGGTTATTCTGTCTACTGTATACGATCGTTCGGAAATTTCTGCATATGTTTTGAAGAGAGATCCAACCACAGGTCTTGTCGCTATCATTGAACAAAACGATGAAAGAGAGATCTCCTTTGATAGTTTTGATGACGTTTTGCAAATTGATATGCAAAACTACGATGCTATTCAAGAGTATTTCGCATCAAACGAGGATAGATATGGAAGAAGTTGAGGCGCTCAATCATTTACATGATCTACTTTTTGTAAGTCAAGACGATTCTTTTACTTTTACAGAGGACGGTCGAGACGCGAAGGTAAAAGCCCTTACAATTAGGGCAAATGGCGTAAAGTTTTATTACGCTGATGGCGAGGTTATTAAAGGCCTGGAAAGTTTATGGAAAAAAAACATTAATTCCTTAATGCACCATAATGCTGATGGAATAGTTATTTTCGATAAAGATGGATTCCGATATCTACTGCTTTGCGAGATGAAATCATCAATGGGGCAGATTTCGGCTAAAGCCATCCATCAGGTAATAGCCGGATTTCTTCGTATGGCGGTATTGCTAGGCGTGTGTAAAGAAAAAGAAATAGTGGAACATAAGATAGTATTTGTCTTTACCAGCCAAGCGGCTTCTGCCGAAGAGCTAAAGAGGCTACAGGAGATCCAAATGTTGGAAAGTGGGAAAAATATCATGGACAAATCGGCTGTTCCTATTAAAGACAGAATAGTATATCGTTTATATAAATCAGCAGGCAACACTTTTGAGATGCCGTTGCGCTTGGTCTGCCCGGATCTCCATCGAGACCTTTTACATGTGAAAGATGACATACTTGATACCAATATACAATGGAAATTATTGATGCTTCCTTCTACCGCGACTAGTTCAGTGGAGTTAAATGTTGATGCGCTCGAATAGCCTCAAAGATTAGCGCTTTAGTGGCGTGGATAGCATGAGAATTGTTGGATTCTGGCCGAACCCGCGATGTGACAGAATGCCCATCCCCACAGCCTGATGCTCCAGGCATAATGGACAGCGGAGCCGCAGGCGCCCGAATGGGCGAGAGGCCGAAACACTATGGAGAACAGGTTTCACAGTAAGAAGGCTTGAAATAGGACAATGATACGATAATATCTGATTGAGGTAATATTCGCTGCGGTGTTTGGAAGAGTCTCTTATGACCAATTCGAAGGTAGTAGCACAGGCTTACTGCAGATGCCCACGGCGGAGAGGCGTGAGGGTGGAAATGGCTAGGGGCACATAGGTTATTGCGTGCAGACAAAAGTAATGGTATTAACAAAGGACATAAGAATAGCAAAGCTGCCACTTTATGTCACTTTTCCAAGGCAGCTTTCCGGAGAGCGATCTCCGCACAATAGCTCTCCTTTTTAGAGAATAATGATGATTGCTAATATACACTGTAAGGTAATTATTGTCCTGATGGTTTTGCTACTAGGATCAGGAATGGCCCGTGCCCAGTTCACGGACAGCAGCACTGGGTTGCTGCAGATGCCGACGGCGGAGATGCAGGACGACGGGACCTTTATGCTCACGACCAATTACATAAACCAGCATGCGCTCTCTCCTATCCATTGGAATTACAATACATTCCAGTATGGAATCTGCGTATCCTTCTGGGGGCGTATAGAGATCGGTTATATCTGCACTATCTTTAATGGCGCCTGGGATCCAAGGCCAGATGAAGAGAAAGGAGAACGTTGGACCATCATGAGGAATCAGGATAGACACTTTGCAGGTCGTATTTGTTTGCTAAGAGAAGGAGAATTCGGGTTGAATTGGGTACCTGCGTTGGTTGTAGGTGTTAGTGACCCGGCGACAGGATCAGGTGGCGGAGAGTATATTGGATCAGACATAGATGGGAGTTCTGGGAATGGCTATTTTAATCGCAATTTCATAGTTTTGACTAAGCACTTTCTTACACCTTGGGGTAGACTTGGAGCGCACGCGGGCTACCAGTTCAACTGCCGGACGGACTATCGGATCAATGGCCCCTGCGTCGGTGTGGACTGGACCCCCGTGTGGATTCAGAACAAAGGCATCCTCGATAACCTGAAGGTGATCCTTGAGTACGACTCCCGGACAGTAAATATGGGATTCATCGCCTCGATCTGGGATAATCGTTTCGAGGCGTTGTTCGAGTTGCAGAACCTTCAGTGGATCAGTTTTGGCTTGCGTTATAAACTACGGATAAAGAAATAAGGGTTCCAGAATGCAGTTCCAGCCTCTTGGCGCACAGCAACAGGTTCAATACTGATTCATAGGCGATTCGCCCCGACACCACACAAGGAGGAATGGTGTCTATCAGTTATTTTGAGCAGAGCAGTCTTCCCCTATTGATGATCACACAGTTTGATAATATAGAATCAGATTTATTAATAGTATGAACATCACCGTCGCCGGAGTCGGCTATGTGGGGCTGAGCCTCGCCGTACTCCTTGCCCAACATCACAAAGTTACAGCCATTACCACGACGCCCGCCAAGGCAGACAAACTCAACAAGTTCATCAGCCCTATCCAGGACGATGAGATTGAGCGTTTCTTCCGCGAGGTCAAGGAAGGCAAGCGCAAACTTGACCTGACCACCACCGTGGACAAGGACGTCGCGTACAAGTCAGCGGAGCTGGTGATCATCGCCACGCCGACCAACTATGACGATGAGCATCATTTCTTTGACACCAGCGCCGTGGAGGATGCGATTGAACACGTGCTGCGCGTGAACCCGAAGGTGCTGATGGTTATCAAGAGCACCGTGCCGGTGGGTTACACTGACAGCGTGCGCGCGAAATATGGCATCGACAACATCATCTTCTCGCCGGAGTTCCTGCGCGAGAGCAAGGCGCTCTACGATAACCTGCACCCCAGCCGCATCGTGGTGGGTGCCTACGACCACCAGCAGCAGGAAGCGCAGATGTTTGCGGACCTGCTGAAGGAGGGTGCCGAGGATCAGGATGTAAAGACGCTGATCGCCCACCCGACCGAGGCCGAGGCCATCAAGCTCTTCGCGAACACCTATCTCGCCGTGCGTGTCAGCTACTTCAACGAGTTGGATACCTACGCTCAGGTCAAAGGGCTGAATACGCAGCAGATCATCGAGGGCGTGTGCATGGATCCGCGCATCGGCAGCCATTATAATAACCCGTCCTTCGGTTATGGTGGCTACTGCCTGCCGAAAGACACGAAGCAGTTGCTGGCGAACTACAAAGATGTGCCGCAGACCATGATTGAGGCCGTTGTGAAGAGCAACGCGGTTCGAAAAGAGTTTATCGCAGACACTATCTTGAAGCGAAAACCGAAGACCGTAGGTGTCTATCGCCTCACGATGAAAAGCAACAGCGACAATTTCCGCGCTTCCGCCATCCAGGACATTATCAAGCACCTAAAAGCGAACTCCGTCAATATCATCATCTACGAGCCAACGCTGGAAGAGGGGAGTGAGTTCGTCGGTAACAAGGTGGTCAATGATATGTCAAAGTTCAAGGCCCAGAGCGATGTGATTCTGGCGAACCGCTTTGATGCGGTTCTGGAGGATGTGGCGGAGAAGGTATATACGAGAGACCTGTTCAAAAGAGACTAAATAATGAAGATAGCAGTGGCCGGCACCGGATATGTCGGATTGAGTATAGCGACGCTGCTGGCGCAGCACAATGAGGTCGTGGCCGTGGACGTGGTCCCGGAGAAGGTGGAGAAACTCAATCATCGGATTTCTCCGATTCAGGATGAGTATATCGAGAAGTATCTAGCGGAGAAGGAGCTGAACCTGACCGCGACCCTGGATGGGGCGGCAGCGTACCGGGATGCGGAGTTCGTGGTGATTGCCGCGCCGACGAATTATGATCCGCAGAAGAATTTCTTTGACACTTCCCACGTTGAGGAGGTGATTGACCTTGTGCTCAGTGTCAATCCTGATGCCACCATGGTCATCAAGTCCACCATTCCCGTGGGCTACACCCGCAACCTCTACGTGCAGTATGCCGCCAAAGGCCACAAAAAGTTCAATCTGCTCTTCTCTCCGGAGTTTCTTCGCGAGAGCAAGGCCCTCTACGACAACCTCTATCCTTCCCGCATCATTGTGGGCAGCCCCAAGATTATTGACCGCCCTGAGTTTAAGGAAGAGAACGATGCCATTCTTCAGGTTACCGATGTGGCCAAGATGGAAGAGAAAGCCCGCCAGTTTGCCGCCTTGCTGCAAGAGGGCGCTCTTAAAGAGAACATTGATGTCCTGTTTATGGGCATGAAGGAAGCTGAAGCTGTTAAGCTCTTTGCGAACACCTACCTTGCTCTCCGTGTCAGCTACTTCAATGAATTGGATACCTATGCAGAGGTCAAGGGTTTGGACACCCAGAGCATCATCGAAGGTGTTGGGTTAGATCCTCGTATAGGCAGCTTCTACAACAACCCCTCATTTGGTTACGGTGGCTACTGTTTGCCTAAAGACACCAAACAGCTCTTGGCCAACTATGCAGACGTTCCTCAGAACATGATGAGTGCTATTGTGGAGAGCAACCGTACCCGCAAAGATTTCATTGCAGACCAAGTGCTTAAGATGGCAGGTTATTATGACTATACACAGAACAATGTGTATTCTGCCAACAATGCAGCACCTGCTACTCCGACTATTGGTGTGTTCCGTCTTACGATGAAGAGCAACTCGGACAATTTCCGCCAGAGCGCTATTCAGGGTATTATGAAGCGCATCAAGGCCAAGGGTGCCAAGGTCATCATCTACGAGCCTACGTTGGAGGATGGCAGCCTGTTCTTTGGCAGTGAGGTGGTAAACGACCTTGCTAAATTCAAGGCTCAGAGTAATGCTATCATTGCCAACCGTTATGATGTGGCCCTGGATGATGTGAAGGAGAAGGTATATACCAGAGATATATTCAAACGGGATTAACTATGAAAGGCATTGTACTAGCCGGAGGTTCCGGCACAAGATTATATCCTATCACCAAGGGCGTCAGTAAGCAACTGCTGCCTATTTATGACAAACCAATGGTTTATTACCCTATCAGCGCATTGATGCTGGCAGGCATTAGGGATATTCTAATAATATCAACCCCTTATGACCTCCCAGGCTTTAAGCGCTTGCTTGGAGATGGTTCTGACTATGGAGTTCATTTCGAGTATGCTGAACAACCTTCACCTGACGGACTAGCACAGGCTTTTATTATTGGAGAGAAGTTCATTGGTAATGATAGTGCTTGCTTGGTTCTCGGTGACAATATCTTCTACGGTGCTGGTTTTACCACTTTACTCCGAAAGGCCGTTGAGGATGCTGAAAAGAACAAGAAGGCCACGGTCTTTGGTTACTGGGTCAGCGATCCGGAACGTTATGGTGTGGCCGAATTTGATAAGCAGGGCAACTGCCTTTCTATTGAGGAAAAACCGAAAGAACCCAAGAGTAATTATGCTGTGGTGGGTCTTTATTTCTATCCCAACAAGGTGGTTGATGTGGCTAAGCATATCAAGCCCTCAGCTCGCGGAGAGTTGGAAATCACCACTGTTAATCAGGAATTCCTGAAAGACGGTGAGTTGAAGGTTCAGGTCTTTGGTCGAGGCTTCGCTTGGTTGGATACAGGAACACATGACTCATTGGCCGAGGCCTCTACCTTTGTCGAGGTCATTGAAAAGCGCCAGGGCTTAAAGGTGGCTTGCTTGGAGGGTATTGCCTACCGTAATGGTTGGATTTCTGAAGAGAAGATGCGCGAATTAGCTAAACCGATGCTGAAGAACCAATACGGTCAATATCTTCTGAAGGTGATTGATGAGATGAAAGAAGAAGTCAATTCCAACACGCTAACTCACGTATAAAGCATGGAAGTAATCAAAACAGATATAGAAGGTGTCCTCATCATAGAGCCAAAGGTATTCGGTGATGCTCGTGGGTATTTCTTTGAGAGTTTCTCACAGCGAGAGTTTGATGAAAAAGTCGCTCCTATTTTTGGGCATACTATAAACTTTGTTCAAGACAACGAATCTATGTCAACTTTTGGGGTGATGCGAGGATTGCATTTCCAACGTCCGCCCTTTACTCAGAGCAAATTGGTTCGTTGTGTTAAGGGTGCAGTATTGGATGTTGCAGTCGATATTCGTAAAGGAAGCTCCACGTATGGCCAGCATGTTGCCGTAGAATTGACCGAATATAACCACCGTCAGTTCTTTGTCCCCCGTGGATTTGCCCATGGCTTTGCCGTTCTGAGTGAAACGGCAATCTTTCAGTACAAGTGTGATGAATTCTATCATCCTGAAGTAGATGGCGGAATAAGTATCTTAGATACAAGTCTTGGCATTGATTGGAGAGTCCCTACAGAGAAGGTACTTCTGAGTGAAAAAGATACAAAGCATGATTTATTGAAGGACTTTGACACTCCCTTCGATATAAACGTAAGCCTCTATTGATTATGACAATACTAGTTACAGGAGCAAATGGCCAGTTGGGCAATGAAATGCGCATTGTGACCAAGGGCTCACAAGACAGATACATCTTTACCGATGTTTGTGATGAGCATCCAGAGTCTCTGGAAATGATCCAAAAGTTGGCTGGTGATGATGTAGATTCTACAACTACTAAACTTGATATCACTAACCTTGAAGTAATTCGCACAATGGTAAAAGAGAATGATGTCAAAGTCATTGTCAACTGTGCAGCATGGACTAATGTTGATGGTGCTGAAGACCCAGAAAAATATGAATTTGTTGAACTGCTAAATGCTAAAGCTCCCGAGAACTTGGCTATTGCCATGAAGGAAGTTGGTGGTCTGTTGGTTCACATCAGCACGGACTATGTCTTTGGTGAAGAGCCTTACAACACGCCTTGTAAAGAAGACCAAAAGGGGACCCCTACTGGAGTTTATGGGGCCACAAAGCTTCTCGGAGAGCAGAAAATCATTGCTACGGGTTGCAAATATATGATTTTTCGCACAGCATGGTTATATAGTGAATTCGGAAAGAACTTCGTGAAAACGATGTTGAACCTTACCGCAACCAAGCCGCAACTGAAGGTGGTCTTTGACCAAACAGGAACTCCAACCTATGCGTGGGATTTGGCAGCTGCCATTGTTGCAGCTTTGAAGAATCCTGTAGAGGGCGTTTATCACTATAGTAATGAAGGAGTTTGCAGTTGGTATGATTTCACCAAGGTGATAGCTGAAATTGCCGGTAATAAAGATTGCGATATTCTGCCTTGTCATAGTGATGAGTTTCCCAGCCCAGTGAAGCGTCCGGCGTACTCTGTTTTGGACAAAACAAAAATAAAGGAAGCATTAGGTATAATTATTCCCTATTGGACAGAATCGTTAAAGAAATGTATCGCTAATTTGCAAAACCAATAATATGATTCAATACGATTATCTCATAGTTGGCTCCGGCCTCTTTGGTGCCACTTTTGCGCACCAGGCCACGAAGCAAGGAAAGAAATGTCTTGTGATAGATAAACGCCCTCACCTGGGCGGTAATGTCTATTGCGAAAATGTGGAAGGCATAAATGTTCATAAGTATGGCGCACACATTTTCCATACTAACAACAAAGAGGTCTGGGATTTCGTGAACAGCATTGTGCCGTTCAATAGATACACCAACAGTCCCGTTGCAAACTACCACGGTAAACTCTACAACCTGCCCTTCAACATGAACACCTTCTATCAGATGTGGGGTGTAACCACACCGGAAGAGGCTGTTGCCAAGATTGAGGAGCAGAAAGCAGAAGCTGTTGCCAAGATGAAGGCAGAAGGCGTTTCTGAGCCTCGCAACCTTGAGGAGCAAGGTCTTTGTCTGGTCGGTAAAGATATCTTTGAAAAGCTTATCAAGGAATACACGGAAAAGCAGTGGGGACGCAAGTGCAGTGAACTACCTGCATTCATCATTAAACGTCTGCCTGTACGCCTTGTGTTTGACAATAACTACTTCAATGATGCCTTTCAGGGTATTCCCATTGGTGGATATAATAAACTTATTGAAGGCTTGCTGGAAGGAGTAGAATGCAAGACCAATACAGACTTCTTCAAGAGCGAGTATCGAGATTGGCGCAAATATGCCAAACAGTTGGTATATACCGGCCCTATTGATGAGTACTTCGACTTCTGTTATGGTAAACTTGATTGGCGTACTGTCAGTTTCAAGACCCGCGTTGTTGATACTCCTAACTACCAGGGTAATGCAGTGGTTAACTACACTTCTCATGAGCAGCCTTACACCCGTGTTATTGAGCACAAGCATTTCGAGATGTTTGGACAGGCTGTTTATGATTGCCCGAAAACTGTGGTGAGTGAGGAGTATTCTACAGAGTATAAAGAGGGCATGGAACAGTATTATCCAGTTAATGATGACAAGAACAATCAGTTGGCGGAGAAGTATCGTGCTATGGCTGCAGAGGAGAAAGATGTCGTCTTTGGAGGCCGTTTGGCAGAGTACAAATATTACGATATGGCCCCTATCATTGAGCAAGTACTCTATTGGAGGAGTTTTAATTCTTAATCTATGGCTCAGTCAATTGCAAAGAACACGTTGTATAATGTTCTTTTAAATATTGCGTCCGTTATATTCCCACTTATTACTGCTCCATACGTATCACGCGTCTTGGAACCTGATGGTGTAGGCCTTTTTAATTTTTCTACAACATATGCTGGTTATTTTGCTCTAGTGGCAGTATTGGGAATCCCCACTTATGGTGTCAGAGAAGTTTCAAAAGCTAGAGACGATTTAAAATCCTTGAA
>Ga0310696_10001627_pt1 | contig 32124 bp, 29 predicted proteins | sample AusTroGonzalo_MG_4_FD_203885 | JGI IMG/M metagenome (GOLD analysis project Ga0310696, IMG submission 203885) | Bovine rumen microbial communities from tropical cattle in Woodstock, Queensland, Australia - Gonzalo_02 (v2) (version 2) | ecosystem: Host-associated > Mammals > Digestive system >... | reverse complement strand
GAAGAGGCATCGTGTGGATTACAGTGATTCAGGATGTCAATAGTAGAACTCCGCAGATTTGATGCGCCATTATCCGATAAGCCACGTTTTTGAGGCGTGGCCTTCTTAGACTGGAGGTAGTCTTCAAAGCAAGAACCGCATTTAACATGCTGGAGCTCCTGTGCTTTCTTTCCTTGGTCCTGAATCTCTATCTCGGTCATTCGTCTGATACAGTCTGGTTGTTAATAATATCATTGAACTCATTCATCATGTCGGTGACTGAGCCACCTTCGTCATTCATCGCTTTATACTTCGCGATGGAGAGCGCTTTGATGAGTTGCAAAGTGGTCTTGTCAGGTTTGCCAAAGGCAGTGAAGAACGGATGTTCAAGATTAACCTTGCATACAATAGTCTGTGCGCCAATTTGAGAATAATCGTTCCAGAACAATTCATTACTCTCATCGCCGGGCACAAGATTGATTGTATAATTGACCCCGTCAAAGATGAACTTCCCCTTAGCCAAAACGATTGGTGCGGGTGCCGGAGTCGGAGGGACCGGAGGTGTAGGAACAGGGCCGGGAGGCGTCGGAGTCGGCGTCGGCGTTGGCGCCATCGGCGTCGGCGTTGGCGCGGACACCGGCGGAGTGGGTACTGGCGTTGGGGAAGGCACGGGAGGTGTTGGTGACGGTGGCGTGGGTTGTTGTCTTTTTTTGCTTCTATATTTGTCTCCCTGCGTAAGCAGATTCACACCGTTAATTCTCAGTTTGCCAACAGCACCTTCACATAAAGACTCTAACAAGGACTGATTATTGACTTGGTTCTTCCCAAAAGAAACTTTAAAGCCTGTGATATCTAATTCTCCGAAGACTCGACGATACTTATTTGAACCAATCTGACCAATAAAGCACTTTCCGACGGTACGATCCTGAGGGTCAAAACCCATAACGACCCTGTGGTTCCTTAGAAAAACAACACCATGTTTTTCTTCTGACATATCTTTCAGAAGACCGATAAACCCGGATATTTTATGCCCCTTATGATCATCCACCTCAACATTCTTCTTCCACTCAATTTCTACACCTTCGGGATCAGAATAAGACGGCGCAACCAAAACATCGTAGTCCTTGAAAGAGAGCAACTGACCGTCGAAATAAAGTTGTAGTTCTCCACGTCGAAGATAATAGCGATAGATGCTGGCAATATTCTTAATCAGTTGTTCTTTCTCGCTTTTTTCTATTGCAGTGTCTGGCCACGCTTCGGAAATAATGATTGATGTCCCATGAATCTTGGTATCATCAATTGTTTCACGCGAATCCAATTCCTCTATATCTTCATCGCTTATTTTTGTTATGTCGACATCAACAAGCCTGCTTATATTGTCAGTAATGGATTTTGTTTCAACAATCCATCTATTACCCAGAAATGCAGAAGCCGCTTTCATGCCGATACCAAATTCGTTCATGCCTTCCCTGGTAACATTCTTATCTGCCAGATTAAAGGCTTCGCTAAATTTCTCGCCAGTCATTCCCGCGGCATTATCCATAATAGTGTACTTGGTGGCCCTAATTATGTTATCAACCGGGTCATTCTCCCATAACACATCAATGTCAACCCTAAGCACATAATTAGGGTCTGAATTAAGTAACTGTGTTTTATTACTCTCCCAGGATTGAATAGAGTTATCAATAAATTCCCCAAAAACCTGGGCCGCCTTATACGGATAGTTCTTGTATGTCAGGTACACTCCCTGTGTTGCCTTGAAGCTAATCTTTGCCATAACAGTAACGCTGGATTAGTGAATACGCAATTTTTTCGACCACCTGGGTATTAACTGCATTTCCAAGGGCCTCATATATTCTCGTCGGTGCTAAACCGTTGAAGTCCAAACTTTCCATTCCTTGTAAGGCCGCAGCTTCTTTGACAGATAAATAACGGCCGTACTGAACATCTTTCCTGGTAAGACCGTACTCCGCAAGTTCCTCCTTAGTGTATGCCTTAACCTTGCTTTTGGGCAGTTTTATCCAAGGAAGGATAGGAATCTGTGTCCCTACCAGATTTAAGGCGGGGGAATAGGTGGGTAACTTAACACGGATGCCTGATGCTCGGAATTGGACAATCTTGGTAAAGATCTTCCCATCATCATCTCCTCCGCAGTTCCACTCTAATTTCTGATGGCTGTTGTCCCAGTCTTTAATAAGCCGTCTCCAACTCTTCAACCATTTCTCATTGTCTTGATAAAAAGACCGGTTTTGCTCGATATAGCGAATCTTCCAATCAGGGAAAACCTCGTCCGTGGCTGTCTGAGCGTAAATGGGAAGTTGAGCGAGGCAGTCGGCTTTTGATGGACCATTGATAATCCAACCCAGTTTTCCTTTCCGACCGCGAAGGTCCTTCCGTTGCTGGAATGCTGGAGCCAATTCTTTAAAACGATAAGACGCGCCAAATTCCATTGCCCATATTGGGAATGCTGGGATATGAAGTTTGTGTTTTAGAACCAGGTCAATAAATTTCTGCCAAACCTTCAGTTGATAATGAGTCTTGAGAGAGAGTGGCTGAATGTTCTCATCAGTCTCGTCTATGATCGATTTGATGTCGCAGACAGGAGTGACACTCGACACCGGGAATTCGAATGGAGACATCCAGTTTTCTTCGACGATGTCTTTACGTACGCCTACGATGTAAATTCTTTTTCGATGCTGCGGGTATCCGTACTCATGGGGGGATATGATATCATCATATACTTCATAGCCAAGGTGGTCCAGTCGATTTTTGATTGTGCCCCATGTTTTACCAGCATCATGGCCGCGTAGGTTGGCGACATTCTCCAGCAACAAGAAAGAGGGCTTATTCTCTTTTTTTAGCCGAATTATTTCGCAGATGTAGTTGAACATGTTGCCACGCCCCTTTTCATCGAGGAAGCCTTGACGATACCCGGCTTGGCTGAAAGGCTGACAAGGGAAACCTGCGCAAAGAATATCGTGTTGGGGAATGGATGCGAGGTCAACCATTGTTATATCACCTTCAATTCTCGGCGTTTTCGGGAAGTTTTTCTTGTAGAGAGCCTGTAAATCGGTACGTAGCTCGCTGGCAAATACACATTTGCACCCCAGTCGTTCTAGGGCGATATGGAATCCTCCGAGTCCGGCGAATAAATCAATAAACTTTAATTGTTTTTTTCTGCCCATAAATACACTCTACTCAGCCGGGTTGGGATATATATCAAACATCCGTTCAGGGCCATTGCCACGAATGGATGCAGTAGCCTTCAATATGAAGGAGAGATGCTGTTTAGACACCACTGCTATTAACTATGTTGCATTGTGTTGAACACAAATATAATCATTTTCAATTGAATCTGCGTTACACAAATGTATAATCCATGAACCAATGACGTCAGAGCAGTGGAGGTGTGTTGGCAACTGGATGCGACAGGCTTGACCGTCATCATCGTCTGGAGAGTGCAAACTGAAGAAGGCGCCGGAGTACATCAAAAGAATTGCCTATTTAATATCAAAGATCATTAACAGGTCCTGAATGGTCGTTCGATTGAATCGCCAGTGCAGCAGCTTCACCCACCGTAGCTGGCGCCGGTCCGCCTTCTGAATGGCCCTTAGGGCCTCGCTCCGGACTCGCCATCCGGAGACCATCTTGTTTTTTCCCCAGCCGCAGTCTGGGCATTCAGCCTCCAGATCCACCCGACCGGAGAGGGGAGAGCCGTTGTAGCGGTAGGGCAGAACGTTTTTGCCGCATTGTGGGCACTTGAACTGGAAGAGTTCCGGATGTTCCAAGGTGCAGCGGACGAAGGAGCCCAGCCAGACGGGGTCGGGGGCAATTTCGGCGACCCATCCGGCGCAGCTGTAGGTCATCTCCAGGTAGAGGGGGATGAAGTATAACCGGTCATCGTCTTTCCACTCGTCGAAGTGGGCGTAGACCTCCCCGGCGTTGTCGTAGAACAGTTTGGTTTGGAGCCGCTGCTCCACGGTAGGGCGCTTTGCGTCCTGCTTGAAGAAGTTGTACTTTTTCATGATACAGACTTTTTTTGATTGAACAATCCGCTTATGCAGTCAAATAACAATCAGAAATAATTAGTAAATTAGATGCCATAGACAATAAGAGTTAGTCTCTCGCTTTCACAAAATCATATGAGATCTAAGCAACAACGTATCAAAGAATGCTCACCATTCAAAAATGAGGAATCTGTCCCCATTTCTGAAAGTCACAAGCGAATTAGTGATTTTTTCCCGGAGCTACAAAAGGCCACTCTCAATTCAGAAGAGCATTATGATCAAAAAATCTTCGCGATTAGTGCTGGTGCTATCGGGGTAGAACTTGCGATTTTGCAGTTTTTTGATTTTAGCCCTCATGGAATTGCTTATGTTATTATATCCGTTGCATGCTTTACTGTAGCTCTTATTCTTAATTTAATTGTTCATTATGTAGCAAAATATAAACAAGACAAACAAAGTGATATGGTTCGTGCCTTCTTGGAAAGTGATAAGGAGGATGACACCTTTATTTACGATAGCATCCGTAAGGATAATAGAACACTCAGAATCATCAATCTGATTTCAATTGTGTTCCTTTTGGGTGGTATCGTATGCCTTGCAATATTTACGTTCGTTAATCTCACCTCACATTTTTAATTATTTATCACTCTTCTTCCTTCGCCACAACCAAGGCAAAAAATAGCTGATTAATATGGGAAAAACTGAGACCAAACCCGATCCGAAACCAGGTACTATTCAACATCATTCAAGTACACCATTACCGACACCGAAACCAATGCCAGGTGTGACTCAACCGACTCCACCCGCACCAAAGAAGTAATTGCTTCTATCGTTCCTTGTTTGAATAGACAAGGCGGTTGCTTTGGACAGTCCTCATCTAGGCCGTCGGGTTTCTATTGCTGCTCTTCGCGTAGTACTTGCGGCAGCTGGCGGGGGAGGCGTGCGTGGGCCTGTGAAGCAAAAAAGGATCGCTGAGGCGATCCTTTCTGTGGTCATGTTGTCGTTTGTTGGTAAACTACAGTGCCTTGATCTGCTCTTCGCTAAGGCCGGTATATTCGGCAATATCATTCGTGTCAAGACCTTTTTTAAGCATTCTCCGGGCAATCTCTACAGCTTCTTCCTCTTTGCCCTCTGCCTTGCCTTTCTTCTCGGCGTAGCGAATCTGGTTGCGTATGTCTCGTTCTGTGGTCATGTCGTCGTTTGTTGGTAAACTACAGCGCCTTGATCTGCTCTTCGGTAAGGCCGGTGCTCTTAGAGATCATGGCAATCTCTACGCCAAGGTCCTTGAGCTTACTGGCAACCTGTTCAATCCCTTCTGCTTTGCCTTTCTTCTCGGCGTAGCGGATTTGGTTACGTATATCTCTTTCTGTGGTCATGTCGTAATCGTATTTGGTCTTCTCCTCAGGGGCAAATGTAGCAATATTTGCGGCTTCAAACAAGAGTTCGAAGATTTCCTGCCGCAGTTCGGCCGGCCGTTCCTCCAGGAATTGCATGTTGTGTAGCGAGTAGCAGAAGTTATCCAGGACTGTCGCCTCCGGGGGAGAAGATCATTTGCAATTTGCGGAAAACTTTATACCTTTGCATCGGAAGGGGAGAGAGTGTATGAGTTCGCCCCATTCTCCCTCCTCAAACCTTCCTAAATTGACCACCCCTCGATCGGGGTGGCTTTTTTGTCCCATTCAGCTACTATCTCGTCTCGAACCACAACAAGTAGGCTGGTTAGTTCTGGTTCCCGGACAAGGCCCAATCCGGAACGAAACAATCGGACACCTTCGCTAATTCGGAATGATGAGTACAACTCTTCCTTTGGGAAATAAAGAACGACACACTCTGCATGCTGTTTCTCCGCTTGGAGCAGTTTTGTGCTGACAGCCCAAATACCACAGCCTTCTATCGCTTTAATCTCCATCGGAATATCATTCAGAAATCCATCGAAAGATTTAACTCCCGGTGTATTCGTTTCTGCGCCTAGAACAATGCGATGGCCACGTTTCCTCAAAACATCCAGGACGCTCCGTTCATAGTCTCCCTGACGCATTCCATCAGCACCTTTCTTCTTTGCAAACTTGTGCAGTCTATGCACAGCACTAACGCCGCCCGACTCGATGTCGTACGTAACGTCAAGATAATCATCATCTTGGAGCAGCCGGAGGTATTCGTTGTAGTTTTCCTCGCGCTGCAAATCTGAAATCCTCACCGTGTGTCACTTTTCGTTCAACACTTCTCCAGCGCAACTCACTCCTGCTAAAGATGGCGAGAATCAAAGGTAAAGATAGGTTATCTTGTCGATATTTCAAAGTGGTCAGAGATTCCGTGTCGTCCTTCGACAGCCCTTCGACAAGCTCAGGGACCGTGGAGAAACAATAAAATCACTATATTTGTACTGGAATGTTCTTTATCATCTACATAGCCATCATTGTCCTCGCCCTCTACCTGATCCTTCACGATCGCGGGGAAGGAGAAGGGAAGTCCCGCAGGACGCAGAACCGGACCGGCTATCGTCCGGAACAGCCCGGGCCCGTGCCGCAGACGCCGGTCAGCCCGAAGGCGCAGGCGCCCGTAAGCCCCGCGCCGAAACCCCTGGAGCCGGCGCCGGCCATCAAGCCGGTGGCCCCGCGTCCGGCGGCACCCACCGTCCGGACCCTGAATATCATGGAGCGGCCGCTGTCGTGGGAATACCTCTCGACGCTGGACTACGACGAAGACATCGACGGCGACACGATGGAAGCCGAGATCGCCGGCATGAAACACTACTGCACCCTGGCCGACCTCGGACCGGTGAACGGCATCATTAAGCCGGAGCCGGAAAACCCGCACGACCCGCGGGCGCACGTGGTGCTGCGCGCCGACGGAAAGAAACTGGGCTACATCCCGCGCTCCATGCTGGATGACTTCGAAGACTTCAACGGCGACGACCTCGTCTGCCCCTTCGCCGGCCAGATCAAGGCCACGCCCCAGGGCTTCCTCTGGGCCGACATCCTCATCGCCCTCCCCGAAAGCCTGGAATACGTCCTCGAAGAACTGACGGAATACGTGAGCTAGTGCCGGCGGAAGTGATCGAAGCCGGCGAATGAGGCGGTGGCGCCGCGCCAGGAGATCTGGGGCTGGGCGAGGGTGCGGTCGGTGATGCGGCCGATGACGAAGTGGGGGACCGTCAGCAGCATTTCCGCCTGCGAGGTGCAGGTGAAGAGCAGTTCGTAGTCCTCGCCCCCGCAGACCGCCAGCTCCAGCGGATCCCAGCCGAAACGCGCACACACATGCTTCAGCGCCAGCGAAAGCGGCAGCGCGGAGAGGTCGACCTCCGCATTCATCTCCGACGCCTCCAGAATATGCATCAGATCGGAGCCGATCCCGTCGGAAATATCCATCATCGCATGCACCCCGAGGTTGAGCCGCAGCTGCTGCCCCTCCGCCACACGCGGCACGGGCCGGTAATGCTTCGCGATCAGCGCCTGCACGTCCGCATCGCGCTCCTTCTTCTCCAGGATGGCCTTCAGGCCGGCGGCGGAATCGCCCAGCGTGCCGGTCACGCAGACCAGGTCCCCCTTCTTCGCGTCCGCGCGCTTCCGGGCGGTCGCGTAGGGCGCCTCGCCCAACACGGTCACATTGATGCAGATACGGTCGGGAGAGGCCGTGGTGTCGCCACCCAGCAGCGGCGTGTTGAACCGCGCCGAGACGTCCCCGTAGCCCCGCAGGAACTCATCCACCCACTCGACCTCCGTCCGGGCCGGCAGCGCCAGCGAGAGGACGGTGCCGCGCGGCTCCCCGCCCATCGCGGCGATATCGCTCAGGTTCACCGCGGCAGACTTCCAGCCCAGATCGTAGGGCGGAATGTCCTTCAGCAGGAAATGCGTCCCCTCCACGAGCATATCCGTGCTCACGAGCGTATCCACGCTGTTGTAGCGCGGCTTCAGGATGGCGCAGTCGTCGCCGATGCCCGTCACCCCCTCCGGGGCGGGAAAACGCTCGCGGATGCGCGCGATCAGGCCGAATTCTCCGAGATCTGACAGTTTCATGGCTTATCCTCCGATGACGAGTCCGTCCCAGGCCGGATGCACGTGCGGCGGCAGCATGGCCGCGAACTCCTCGTGCCGCGGCAGCTGATGGGACAGATGGGTGATATAAGACTCGCGGGCCCCGACACGCTCGAAGAAATCCAGCGTCTCCTGCAGCGAAGGGTGCGAATGGTGGTCGCCGATCTTCACACAGCCCAGCGTCACGTACTCCACGCCGCGCAGCTTCTCGAACTCCGCCTCGCTGTCCAGCATCTTGATGTCCGTCAGGTAGGCGATGTTGCCGAAGCGGTAGCCCAGCACGGAAGTCTTCTTCTCGCGATGGTGCCAGCCGTGGATGGGAATCACCTCCACGCTGCTGTCGGGCGCCGGATGCGGCGGCAGATGATGATAGCCGAAGCCGTGCTCCCAGGAAAGCACCTCCTCGTTCGCGTTGGAATGCACCGTGAAGGGCTTGTCTGCGTCGATCAGGTGCACGCGCCACTCCGGCGCGCCGGGATACTTCTCCTCCGCGAAGGCGTAGCCGTACTCGCGGCGGAGCGTCGTCTCCACGTAGGGCTCGCAGAAAATGTTGACGGGATGGGCCTCCGCCAGGTTGAAGGCGCGGATGTCGTCCAGCCCGCCCGTATGGTCCTTATGGTTGTGCGTCAGCAGGATGGCGTCCAGATGGCGCACGTCCTGCCGCAGCATCTGCTCGCGGAAATCCGGCCCGGCATCCACCAGGATGGTCAGGCCGCCGTATTCGACCAGCACGGAGGCCCGCAGGCGCTTGTCGCGCGGATCCGCCGAGCGGCACACCTCGCAGTTGCAGGCGATCATCGGGATGCCGGACGAGGTGCCCGTGCCGAGAAATGTCAGTTTCGCTTTCTGTTCCATGTTCAGTCTATCACAATGTCCACCAGCTCGTTCACCAGCGCCGGATCGTAGGGGCGCGTGATGCGGATGTAGTTGCCGGTGTATCCCTCCATCATCCCGTCATGGACGGTGGATTCGAAGAGGACGCGCTCCCGCACGCCCCGGTTCTGTTCGCGGAATTCGGAGTGCAGCTCCCGGCAGAGCTCCTCCAGCACCGCCACGCGGTGCTTCTTCACGCTCTCCTCCACCTGGCCGGGCATGGCCGCTGCCGGCGTGCCGGGACGCCGGGAATAGGGGAAGACGTGGATGAAGGCCGGGCGCACCCGGCCGATGAAGTCGAAGGTCTCCCGGAAGCGGGCGTCCGTCTCGCCGGGCAGGCCCACCATCACGTCGATGCCGAAGAAGACCTTCGGCGCGCCGGGCCGCTCCATCTTGCGGCGTATCATCTCCAGGCGCTCCGCGAAGAAGGCCGTGTCGTAGCGGCGCCCCATGCTGGCGAGCAGCGTGTCGGAGCCGGTCTGGAGCGGGATGTGGAAATGCGGCTGGAACTTGGTGCCGGAGGCGATCCAGTCCACGATTTCCTCCGTCAGGAGGTTGGGCTCGATGCTGGAGATGCGGTAGCGCCCGATGCCCTCGACTTCGTTCAGGGCGCGCAGCAGGTCCGGGAAGGATTCGCCCGTCGTGCGGCCGAAATCGCCCGTGTTCACGCCCGTGAGCACGATTTCGCGGACGCCCTCGGCGGCGATCTTCTCCGCCTGGCGGACGCACTCCGCGATGGAGAGGTTGCGGCTCTCGCCGCGGGCGTAGGGGACCGTGCAGTATTTGCAGAAATTATTGCATCCGTCCTGCACCTTCAGGAAGGCGCGGGTGCGGGATTCGGCGGACGAATAGGCCGGGAAGATGGCGGCCTCTTTCGGGCTTTCAGCGGCCTGCAGGCCCAGCAACGCGAGGGTTTCCGGGACCACGAGGCCCTTCTCCCTGGCGCCGAACACGCGGCTGACGCCCTCGATCTGCTCGATCTCGCGCCGGCGCAGCTCCGCGCTGCAGCCCGTGACGACGATCTTCGCCGCCGGGTGGAGGCGGTGCATCTTGCGGACGAGGTTGCGGGACTTGCTGTCGGCCGTGGCCGTGACGGAGCAGGTGTTGATCAGGCAGACGTCGGCGTACTGGCCCCAGGGCACGACCTCCAGGCCCGCGGCCATGAAGCCGCGTTCGTAGGTGGCCGTTTCGGCGAAGTTGAGCTTGCAGCCCAGGGTCAGCAGCGCGATTTTCATCTTTCTGCCAGGATAATGAAGACGCAGGGGCGTTTGCCGACTGCCGCCGGCTCCTTCCGCCAGTCGGCGACGGTACGGGTGCGGATGAACTGCGTGGGGAGGGTGATGTCGGCGGCGACGCAGATGCGCGTGGAGGGGGAGAGGATCTGCAGCATGTCGGCGAGCAGGGCGTCGTTGCGGTAGGGGGTCTCGATGAGGATCTGGCTCTGGTTCAGCGTGCGGGACTGCTTCTCCAGCTCCTTCAGCGCGGCGCGGCGCTCGTCCGTCTTGGCGGGGATGTAGCCGCGGAAGGCGAAGGACTGGCCGTTCAGGCCGGAGGCCATCAGGGCCAGCATGAGCGAGGAGGGACCGACCAGCGGGACCACCTCGATGCCGTGGCGGTGGCACAGGGCCACGAGGGCGGCGCCGGGATCGGCCACGGCCGGCAGGCCCGCCTCGGACATCAGGCCCACGTCCTGCCCGTCGAAGAGCGGCAGCAGGGCCTCGACCTCGGCCGGCGTGGTGTGCTCGTTCAGCACGTGGAAGTCCAGCTCGTCGATGTGACCGCGCAGCCCGTAGCGGGACAGGAAGCGGCGCGCCGTGCGCAGCTCCTCCACGACGAAGCAGCGCAGGCCGCAGGCCGTCTCCAGGACGCTCTGCGGCAGGGTTTCGGCCGGCTCGGCGTCACCGAGCGGAGTCGGTATCAGGTAGAGTTTCCCCGGATTCATTTTCAATCTGGATGATCACTTGTTCTGTGAATTTCTCCGCGTCGTGCAGCTCCAGGAGCTGACGCCGCTGCTTGGACACGAAGACGTTGCGGACGAATTCCCGGAAGTTGGGATATTCCTTCTGGAAGCTCACGCCGATGCCGTTGCGCTGCGAGTAGTCGAGGTAGCTGGTGAACTCGTCGGAGGAGTGCGAGAAGACGTTGAAGCGGAACTTGCCCTCCGGGTCCAGCTTGACCTGGAGGTCGAGGTTGCCCATGAAGTCACCGCCCGTGCTGCCGGTGGAGTAGCGCCGGTTGCCGAAGTTGCCGCCCACAATCACGCGGTTGTCGAAGAGCTCGGTGGACAGGGAGATGTCGAAGAGGTTCTCGCCCGAGCGCATCTCCTGGTAGCCGAAGCCCACGTCGATCGGGATAGACAGGCGCTGGAGGACGTTGTTCAGCTGGCCGGACATGATCTCCACCATGTTGGAGAGGAGGAGGTTGTTCTGCGAGAAGACGCCGGAGCTCTCGTCGGGTAGGAAGGAGCCGAGGAGCAGCAGCGAGACGAACTGCTTCTGCACCTTGTCGGTGGTGCTGAGGGCCGACTCGACCGCCATCTTCGTGGTCGGGTCGAGGTCCGGCACCTCGATGGACAGGTTCAGGCTCGGCGCGCGCAGGCGGTCGCCGATGTTGATGATGCAGTTGACCGGGCGGCGGGAGGAGTTCTCCAGGGCCAGGATCGGGTCGAGCGAGGTGCGCAGGCCGTAGGTGGCCGTGATGTCGAGCTCGGTGTTCATGATGTCGCCGCCGAACTTGACCGAGCTGCCGCGCTGTACGGTGAAGCTCTTGGACAGGATGCCCGGCAGGACGAACTGGTAGGTGCCTTCGTTGATGTTGTAGTCGCCGTTCAGGTCGAAGAGCGCGCGGGAAGGGCGCAGGGTGAGGTTCACCGTGCCCTGGCCGTTGAAGGCGGCCACGTTGCCGGCCTCCTTGTCGATCTCGACGTAGGCGCGCACGCCGGGCTGGAGCGTCACGCGCGCATGGACGGTGACGTCGGCCGGGGCCTTGGTCTTCTTGTGCAGGTCGGCCAGCATCTCCTCGTACGGGTCCAGCACGCGGGCCGGCTGGGTGAAGGTCAGCAGCTGGGTGTTGCCGGACGAGATCAGGCCGCCGGACATGGGCAGGTGGACGTTGCCGTCGCCCGCCGTGCTGACGGAGGCGTCCACGGTCAGGGCGTCGAAGGTGCCGCGCGCGCTGGCGGTGCCGGTGGCGCGCAGGTAGCCGTAGAAGGGGACGTCCGGCCGCTCCGGGGCGTCCAGGACCTTCAGGTTGCTGAAGTCCACGCGGCCGTCGAGGCTGAAGTTGCTGAGGTGCTGGTAGCGGAGGGCGCCGTTGATCGTGAGGGCGCCGCTGTCGTCGTCGCGTATGGTCACGCCGTCCAGGTAGCAGCCGTTCCCGTCGATGCGGATGGGGCCGTTGACCGTGTACGGCACGCCGGTCAGGCCCACGCGGACGAAGGCGTCATCGATGTGGAGGTCCTGGCTGTAGGGGACGGGGTCGTTCGCGCTGCCCGTCACGCTGACGGTGCCGCTGATGCCGCCGCCCACCTCTTCGATGACGTCCGGCAGGAAGGCCGTGGCCACGGCGAAGGGAAACTCGTCGAAGCGGGCCGTGAGGTCCAGGCGCTTCTCCTGAAGGAAGTAGCTGCCGCCGAGGCGGATGGCGTCGCGCGCGTCGATGACGTCGCGCAGCAGGATGCCGATCTCCTTGCCCCCGTTCTGCAGCTGGCTGGTGAGGTACATGGATCCGGCGTCCACGCCGCCCAGGCGCAGGGTGTCCAGGCGGAAGTCCATCTCCATGCCGCTGGCCTTGTCCGGGCCGGAATAGAGGCTGGCGTGGCCGTTCATCAGGCCCTCGATGCCGATGCGGTCGGGCAGGAACTCGTCGATCAGGGCCAGGTCGAAGCGGTCCATGCTCAGGGACAGGGTGTCGTCGTGGGCGGGGGAGATGCCGCCGTCCACCAGCAGGCGCTGGGCGCCGTTGCTGATCAGGAACTTGTCCAGGCGGATGTCCTTGCCGTGCAGGATGATGTCGGACGGGGCGAAGGACCAGGTGTTGTTGCCGGCCACGATGTAGGAGCCGACCGGGTGGGCCTGGATGCAGAGGACCTGCTCCTCGTCGCGGAAGAGGCGGCCGTCGAGGTCGATGGTGGCCTCGCCGCCCGTACCGGAGAAGTTGTCGTAGTGGACGCCCAGCGAGAGGCGGTTGTCGTTGGCGCCGGCGGTGATGGCCGGGTTGAGCATGGCCAGGGTGCCGACCCGCAGCTCGGTGCCGAGGAGGTTGGCGAAGAGGGCGTCGCGCCGGTTGTCGAGGCGCAGCTCGACGTTGCGCAGGTAATTCTTGTCGAAGGCGATGCGCTCGGAGCCGATGTGGCCGTCCAGCAGGCCGTCGTCCGTGACGCGCAGGGTGAGGTCGGTGCCGGCGGCGATGAAGGCGCCGGGCACGAAGCGCGCCAGCAGCTCGCGGGTGTCGCGGAAGCTCAGGTCCACCTGGTAGTTGCCGCAGCCGTCGGGGGTGAATTCGTCGGTGAAGAGTTCGGACAGGTCGCGGCGCAGGGTGATTTCCTCCAGGTCTTTGGCGAAATGCGTGACGGGGCGGTCTCCGCGGAAGCGGGCCTCGAGGAAGTCGGCGTCCAGGTCGATCTCCTGCCAGTCGCCGTCGGTGCGCGCGTTCGCGAGGATGTTGCCGAGAGGGTGCGTGCCGGTCTCGTCGATCAGGCGCAGGTTGGCGATGCGGACGTTGCCGTCGAAGCGCTCGCCGGTGCGGACCACGTCGGCGTGGAGGCCGGCGGCGATGCGGGACAGCTTGCCGCCCGCGTCGATGCCGAGGGCCGCCAGGTTGGCTTCGGCGACGGTGCCGTCGAGGCGGTAGCGCGCCTGCCCGCCGCGGGGCTGGAGGTCAGCCAGGCCGGTCAGGTCCAGGCGGAGCAGGGGATCGGCGCTCTGGATGCGGCCTTCCGCCACGCCGTCGTCGAGGGACCCCGTGACGCGGATGTCGTGGAAGTCGTGGCCCAGCGCGCGGAGCTTCTCGATGTGCAGGGAGTCGAGGCGGGCGTCCGGCAGGCCGCTGCCGAGGACCGCGCGCAGGCTGGTCCGGACGGTGGCGGGGCCGAGGATGTCCACGCCCAGCATGTCGCCGAGGTCCAGCTCGCGGGTGTTCAGGCTGAAGTCCGCCTCGATGGGGCGCGTGGGATCCACGGCGTTGCACAGCTGGCCCAGGAGCGAGAATTCGCCGCTGAGGCTCTGCATCAGGACGTCCAGGTCGAGCTGGTTGAAGGGGCCCTTGGCCGTGGCCTGGATGGTCAGGGGGACGTTGTGGGCGATGCTGCCCAGGTCCGGGGCCGGCTTGTCGGGGGAGAGGCCGCCGAGGAAGCGGGAGATGTCGGTGGTGGTGCCCGTGAGGTCCGTCAGCTGGGCGTCCAGCTCAGCGTATTCCAGGTCGGGCAGGCCCGTGATGCGGGCGTCCGCGGTGGTGGACAGGCCAGTGGTTGTTTCGGTGAAGACGAGGCGCTCGACATCCAGGTCGTCGACGTAGCCGCTCACGCGGCCGCGCCGGATGTCCAGGACCAGCGGGCTGCCGGCGAAGGCACCGCCGAAGTAGGCGACGGTCTGCAGGCCGATGGTGGAGCGCTGCAGCTCGCCCTCGATGCGGATGCGGTGGATGAAGTCGGCCATGTCGGTGAGGTCGCCGTAGCTCAAGGAGAAGGAGCGCATGCGCAGGTCGGTCCAGCTGTCGCGCAGGTGGATATCCTCGAAGAGGGCGCCGTCCACGAGGCCGAATTCGACGCTGGAGGAGAAGTTGTTGATGACGTAGCCGGAGCGCTCCTCGGCCGACAAACGGTCGATGAAGCCGGAGATCTTGGCGTCGGCCATGCGGAAGCCGTTGACGACCAGGTTCAGGCGGAGGTCCAGGTTGTCGAAGTTGACGCCGACCCCCTTGTAGGTGCCTCTGTCGGGGAGGAAGCTGTTGATCCGGAAGCGGAAGTCCTTGATGCGCAGCTTCTTGATGTCGAAGAGGTTGTCCCGGCTCGGCGGTTCGCCGGTGGGCTTGAGGTGGAAGATGCGGGACAGGTTGTCCTTGTATTCGATGCCGGGTTCGGTGACGAGGTGGAAGCCGCCGCCCTCGATGGTCACGCGCCCCAGGTGGAGGCCCTCCCCGCGGAAGATGCCGCCGAGGCCGAAGGTGGCCGTGATGGACTTGGCCTGGAAGACGGTGTCGGCCGGCCACCAGCCGCGCTGGTATTCGTCCTCGAAGTAGGGCATGCGGTCGATCAGCTTGATGTTGCGGATCACGAGCACGCCCGAGGTCATGACCTTGAGCTCGTCGTACTGCACTCGGCCGTCCATGATGGCGGCGAGCTGATTCAGAGCGACTTTCGACAGGCGGGTCTGGATCATCGGCGTCTGGATGGCCACGATGAACGCCATCAGCAGCACTGCCAGCAGGCCGACAATGCGCGCGATGATATATCCCGTTTTCCTGTACATAGTGATTGTAATCTACAAATATACGAATTTCTCCGCGCATTTTTGCTATCTTTGCGGGGTAATTCAATAACTAATGGCAGACATCATTCTCGGCATCGAATCTTCCTGCGACGACACCTCGGCGGCCGTCATCCGCGACGGATGGCTCCTGTCCAACGTGATCGCCAGCCAGGATGTGCACCGCGCCTTCGGCGGCGTGGTGCCGGAACTGGCCTCCCGCGCCCACGAGCAGAACATCGTTCCCGTGGTCAGCGAGGCGCTCGCCCGGGCCGGGGTGAAGGCGTCCGAGCTGACGGCGATCGCGTTCACGCGCGGTCCCGGCCTGCTGGGCTCGCTGCTGGTGGGGACCTCCTTCGCCAAGGCCATGGGCCTGGCGCTGGACATTCCCATCGTGATGGTGAACCACCTGCAGGGGCACCTGCTGGCCGATTTCATCCGCCAGGCGGACAAGCCCGTGCGGGAGCCTGCGTTCCCGTATCTCTGCCTGCTGGTCAGCGGCGGCAATTCGCAGATCGTCCGCGTGGACGATCCGCTGCACTTCGAGATCCTGGGCCAGACCATCGACGACGCGGTGGGGGAGGCCTTCGACAAGTGCTCCAAGATGCTGGGCCTGGGCTATCCCGGCGGCCCGATCATCGACCGCCTGGCGAAGGAGGGCGATCCGAAGCGCTTCCAGTTCCGCAAGCCGCACATCGAGGGGCTGGACTACAGCTTCAGCGGCGTGAAGACCTCGCTGCTGTATTTCGTCCGCGACGAGATGGCCAAGGACCCGGAGTTCCTGGAGAAGAACAAGGAGGACCTCTGCGCATCGTTCCAGAAGACGCTGATCGACATCCTGCTGGACAAGCTGGTCAAGGCCGCGAAGCAGACCGGGATCAAGGAGGTGACCATCGGCGGCGGCGTGTCCGCGAACAGCGGGCTGCGCGCCCGCATCGAGGCCGAGGGGAAGAAGCGCGGCTGGAACACCTACCTGCCGGAGTTCAAGTTCACGACCGACAACGCGGCGATGATCGCCATCGCCGGATACTACCATTACCTGGCTGGGGAGCGCACGCCGCTGGACGTGGCTCCGGTGTCCCGGATGTCTGATTTTTAATTGATTATGAAGGAGTTCGAGATTACCTGTCCGCTCACGCGGGAGCCGCGCCTCAAGGAGATCGAGGCGAAGGCCGGCGGCTGGAAGTGGGTGCTGAAGAAGCGCTCCATCGACGCGCGCAAGGAGCCGGTCTGGCGCTATCAGTACGAGGCGTACGGGCCGGGGGAGACCTATGTTCCCTACGAGCTCCCGGAGGCGCTGGACGTGCACGGGGCGGAGCCGGTGATCATCGTCGGCGCCGGGCCGGCGGGCATGTTCGCGGCGCTGAAGCTCCTGACGCTGGGCCTTCGGCCTGTCGTGCTGGAGCGCGGCAAGAACGTGCACGAGCGCAAGTTCGACATGGCGAAGCTCTCGCGCGACGGCGTCGTGGATCCGGATTCCAATTATTGCTACGGCGAGGGCGGCGCGGGCGCCTTTTCCGACGGGAAGCTCTATACGCGCTCGTCGAAGCGCGGCGACCTGCGGGAGGTGCTGCATCAGCTGGTGAAGTTCGGCGCCTCGAAGGACATCCTCATCGACGCGCACCCGCACATCGGTTCCGACAAGCTGCCGGTGGTGGTCGAGAACATACGCAATTTCATCATCGAGCACGGTGGGGAGTACCACTTCGGCTCGAAAGTGACTGATATTCAGCCCGGTTTCGTGGTTTCCTGTGCGAACGGGTCCTCATTTCGCGCATCGCGCGTGATCCTCGCGACGGGGCACTCGGCGCGGGACGTCTACGAGATGCTGCAGGCGGCCGGCGGCGCGCTGGAGGCGAAGGGTTTCGCCATGGGCGTGCGGGTGGAGCATCCGCAGGAGAAGATCAACTGGTGCCAGTACCACGGGCAGTGGAAGCCGGGCGTGCCGGCGGCGGAGTATTCCTTCGTGGAGCAGGTGGACGGCCGCGGCGTGTTTTCCTTCTGCATGTGCCCCGGCGGCGTTCTGGTGCCGTCTTCGACGGAGGAACGGACGGTCGTGCTGAACGGCATGTCCAACTCCGGCCGCAGCGGCAAGTTCGCGAACGCGGGCGTGGTGGTGCAGATCGAGCCGGAGGACGTGCCGGGCGAGGGGCCGTTCAAGCTGATGGATTTCCAGCACGCGGTGGAGCGGCGCATGTTTGACTATGCGCAGGCGCAGGGCGCGGAGAATCCGATGGCCGCTCCGGCGCAGCGGATGGAGGATTTCTGCCTCGGCAAGGTCTCCAAGAGCATGCCGCCGACCTCGTACCACCCCGGCGTGGTGAGCGCGCCGCTGCATGAACTGCTGCCGCCCATCGTGGCGCAGCGCCTCCAGAAGGCCTTTCCGCGCGTGAAGATGCGCAACTACTATACGAACGCCGCGCTGCTGCTCGGCGTGGAGTCCCGCACTTCTTCGCCCGTGCGCATTCCGCGCGATCCCGAGACGCTCGCTTACGTGTCGGTGCCGGGCATCTATCCCTGCGGGGAAGGGGCCGGCTATGCCGGCGGCATCGTGTCCAGCGCGCTGGACGGCATCAACGTGGCCGATGCCGTGGCCCGGTCGCTCAAATCTGATTCTGAATGACTAAGGTTGCCTGTGTCGGAGACAGCATCACCTGGGGCTTCACCATCCTGAACCCCGGGAAGTACGGCTATCCGGCCGTGCTGCAGGAGCTGCTGGGCGAGGGTTTCGAGGTGCGGAATTTCGGCTTCAACGACGCTTCGGTGCGCTTCGACGCGGACACGCCGTACGTGACGAAGAAGGTCTACCGGGACAGCCTGGCGTGGGAGCCGGACATCGTGCTGCTGATGCTGGGGACCAACGACACCAAGGCCTGGAACTGGAATCCGGGCGTGTTCCGGGAGGATTACGGGCGCCTGCTCGACTCCTACCTCGCGCTGCCTTCGCATCCGCGCGTGGTGCTCGTGGCGCCGATCCGCATTTTCCGAGTTCCCTTCATTCCCACCCTGTTCCTGAATCCTGACGTGATGGAGGAGGGGGTGCGCCCGACCGTCCGCGACATCGCCGCGCAGCGCGGCTTGCAGCTCGTGGACCTGCACGACCTCTTCGACAGCCCCCGCTACTGCCGCGACGGCATCCACCCCCAGCGCACCGGCGCCCGGATGCTCGCGGAAACTATGTATAAAGCGATTTTGCAGCGTTGAGGCCGGCGAGCATTATTCCTATTCTGGATACTTTTGTGCCAGACACCATTCCACTTTTTCTTCAATTTCCCCCTTCGGGATCCAATTGTTACTCTTTTGTCGTTGTTGCTGAAGAGACTTCAGTGCGTTTTTCAGTCCGAATATAGCGTCGGAATATGCACGATGGTGGTGGCTCAGTTCAAGATTTGAGTCGGACTTAGGGTCAGATAACTCAAGCCAGGCATATTCTTCCATAAAGCGATCTATCCAATGCTCTGCATGCTTCTCCCATTTCTCATAACACTCAGCCGCTTCATTGTTCTGATGAATCTGGAAGTCGGAGAGTGACTGGGTTGATTCGGAAGAATAGGAAGAACCGGTACTTCTGCCGGAAGAAGCTGATGGGGAACTGCTTGATACGACATTGTTGGAACCAGAACTATTCCTGGCAGCGATGGCATATCCCAGGCTTGCGTAGCCGCTGCCGACTTCGAGCAGATTTTCCAACAGACTCTTCTTTTCCGTTTGTCCGTCATTGAATCCCTCATTCAAATCCGAAATTGCCGCCGCGAATCCGGTCTTGGTCGAGAGTGTCCCATCGCTATACTTCACCAACAGTTCCTTGGCGGGCTGAAAACCTTCTTCTGCAACGGCTAAAAAGTAAGGGTAGGCTTCTCCTTCGACGCTGCTTGAGAAAGGGTTCTTTTTGCCCCAGTGATTCAGGATGCGCTGACCAATGATATATTTTGAAGGTAAATAACCAGCCTCAGCCGCTTCAGACAAGATCTTCATAAATAACTCGTCCCCATTTTTCAGCCCCCACGCATCATCCAAATACATCATTCCCAATTCGGTCATGGCAGGAATGTAACCTAATTCGATAGCTTTTTCGAATGAGGTTTTTGCTCTTTCAAAATCGCGATTTACCAACCAGTCAATCATTCCCTGCCGACAGGCGTTGACGGCAACCTCACTGATATCGTTTTGAGAACACCAATGATTCGACCAGAAATGGTTTTCAATATCAACGGGAATGAACTGTTTAAACTGGTACTCTAGAATATAGAAAAGAGATCTCCCGTCAGGATACAGTACATAATAATGTGCATATCTTTCCTGGAGACTGAAGTCGATTATTTCAGAGCATAAATCTAACGCTCTATCATCATCTACAGGTGCTCCTATCCCTAGAATACTGCAATAGAACAGCCTTACAAGAGCTTCTTGTGAGTACCTGTTTTTCTCGGCCGCCAGCATATAGTAGACATATGCAGAATAATAATCTTGACCGACACCTCGACCGGTTAAATATGCCCACGCTTTCAGGTCGTAAAAATTGGCCAGAAATGATTGTTTTTCAGGCGTCAGCCCGTCATCTTGACTCTCCAAACGGGCAAGCGCTTCATCTAATAGTTGGAAGCCATCTTGAAAACTGGTCATTATCCCGTCTGAACGGAGATAGTAATAAGCCAGATAGCATTGGGCCGCATCTTCGTCTTCCGGATGATTTTGAATCAGTTTCCCGTATTCATCTAAAAGTTTATTGACTACATTTTGTTTATAACCATAATCGCAGCAATGAGAATAAAAACGATACAAGTCTTTGCCTGTTTCAGGGTTTGTCGGATAATCGTGCCAATATGCCTCGGGATGGTCATGCGAAAAACCGCCGAACGGATTAACGATTTTATTGATTGAGAAAGTAGGCGTGCATATGAATGCCACGAGAAGTGTTACCAATAAGTGTTTCATATTCAATGGGTTTATAAGCCAAATGTAGATAATAATGCGCAGATAAGCAAATAATAGTGTCTTCCCCGGATTTGGTTAAAACCTGCTCCCGCCGACAGGTGTCCAGCAAATCGGCCTCTGGCGCCGTAGAATTGTACACCTCCCCCTTAAAACAGGCCGTTTGGGTCCAAACACCCGACAGGTGACCACACAGAACGCGTAGAAAGCCGTTTTACTGGATACCTATTCTGACCTATTCCTTTCCACCGGGAGCCGCAGGCATTCGGGCAGACGTCGGGCGCAGTGGAAAAAGAGGAGGTACCTCTGATTAAGAAGCAGATAGAAGCGATTTGGCGGCATTGAGGCCGGCGAGGGCGCCGGTCGAGAAGGCGAGCTGGAGGTTGTAGCCGCCGGTGTCGGCGTCGATGTCCAGCACTTCGCCGCAGAGGTAGAGTCCCGGTACCAGCCGGGACTCCATCGTTTTGGCGACGAAGTCGTCGGTCGAGACGCCGCCGGCGGTGACGACAGCGCGCTCATAGCCGACGTGGCCGGCGATATCGAACTGCCAGGCTTTCAGCGCCTTGGCGATGCTGACGAGGTTGATCCAGACCTTGGTGTCGGCGCGGCCGCGGCGCTCCACCGTGATGATTTCGGGGTGCATGGCCTGGAAGCCCGGGATGAGTTCGCGCGGCATCAGCTTGCCCAGCAGGATGCGGCAGCGCTCCTTTTCCCGGACACCGCGGGAGCGCGGGTCCTTGGCGATTTCTTCCCACAGCGCCTTGACGCGCACCGTCAGGTCCGTCAGGTCTACGCCGGGCTTGAGGTCCAGCAGGAGGCTGACGCGGGAGCCGTTCACGAGGGCCTTGACGGCCTTGCGGCTGAGCTGGAAGCCCACCGGCCCCTCGAGTCCGCCGTCGGTGAAGTCGATGTCGCCGAACTCGCTGTCCGCTTCCGTCCCTTCGATCAGCAGCGACAGCTGGATATTCTTCAGCTGCACCCCGCAGAGCGCCTGTCCCAGCTCGCTGAGCGGCGTGCTGCGGTCGATGTGCAAGTCTTTGTCTTCCTGCAGTTTATATCCTTTCGGAACAAGCGCCGTCAGCGACGGGAAGGTCGGCACGATGTGGTGTCCCAGCTTCTCCGCCCAGCGGAGTCCGTCGCCGGTCGAACCCGTCGTCGGATAGCTCAGTCCGCCCGTCGCCACAATCACCCGCGCGCACTTCCACTCCCGCCCGTCGGTCAGCGTTACGGTAAAGCCGGGAGGCAGCTCCCCCCTGAAAACGTCCTGCTGCGCAGGACCCCTCCCACTGTCCTTTGTCTGGCTGCCTGCAAGCAAGCTTGCGTCATCCAGCCCAAGTCCAGCGGGCCCCTCCCTCTTACGGAGCCGAGGGTGGCTACGGTTTTCCGGGGGGACTGCCTCCCCGGCTTCATTTACCGTAACTGCTGCCACTTCCGCTTCGGTTTCGATTTTGACGCCGAGGGAGAGGCAGGCGTTGACGAGCGTGTCGACGACGTCGGAGGCGTGGTAGGAAGCCGGGTAGGCGCGGTCGCCGCGTTCGACGACGGTCGCCATCCCGAAGGACTCGAACCAGTCCACGACGGCCTGGGAAGGCAGATTGTAGAAGGCGGACTTGACGAAGTTCACCTTCGAGCGGACGTGTCCGGAGAAGGCGTTCCAATCCTTCACATTCGTGAAATTGCAACGGCCCTTGCCGGTGATCATCACCTTGCGGGCCGGCCGCGGCATCTTCTCCAGCACCGTGACCTGCGCCGCCTGCCCGGCGTCCACGAGGGTCCGGGCGGCGTGGTACGCCGCCATCAGGCCGGACGCGCCGCCGCCTATGATGACAATCTCAGACTTCACGACAGAATACAAAAAAGGGAAAGCTTAGCACATCGCACCGCTACAACCTCCTGCCCTTGCTACCTTCCGGTCCTGGGGGAGTTCAGAGGGAGCTGGTCGTGTACGACTTTCCCGCTGCAAATATAGTAAAAAATCAAATGCTGTTGAAAATCAACGGGAGAATATCGTCCACTTTCTCGAATTTCCAGACCTTGTCCGACGAAATCATAATCACGGACATCGGCTTGCCGGACTTGGCCTGGTACTGCGCCATCACCTGCCGGCAGGCCCCGCAAGGCGTCGCCGGCTCTCTGCCCAGCCGCCCCATCACGCCGCCCGCCAGGGCGATGCTGAGCATATCCTTGTCCGGATAGCGCGCGCCCGCGGCGAACATGGCCGTCCGCTCGGCGCAGAGGCCGGACGGGAAGGCGGCGTTCTCCTGGTTCGCGCCCCGCACGATCTGTCCGTTGGACATCCGCACGGCCGCGCCCACGTGGAAATGCGAATACGGTGCGTACGCGCCCTCCATGGCCTTGATAGCCTCGGCCGCCAGCTCGCGGTCCTCCGGATTCAGCTCGTCGATGGATTTATATTCTTCGTAATTGATGTGGATCTCCAGATTTGTCATAGTGTCAAAAGTGGTTAAATCTCTCAAATTTAGCAATTTTCTTGAAAAATCGGTAATTTTGCCCCCTGAAATGAAGATTTGCGTAGGTCTTTCCGGAGGCGTGGACTCCAGCGTGGCCGCCCTGCTGCTCAAGCGACAGGGCTACGACGTGTTCGCCATGTTCATGCAGAACTGGCACGACACGGAGGGCACGCTGCACGGCGACTGCGAGTGGGAGGAAGACAAGTTCGTGGCGGAAATGGTCGCCCGCAAGATCGGTATCCCGTTCTATTTCATCGACTTGAGCAAGGAGTACCGGCAGCGCGTCGTGGACTACCTCTTCGACGAATACGCACACGGGCGCACCCCCAACCCGGACGTCCTCTGCAACCGCGAGATCAAGTTCGACGCCTTCCTGAAGGCGGCGGAGCGCCTGGGCGCCGACTGCGTGGCCACGGGTCACTATTGCCGCAAGGAGACGCTCCCCGACGGGACCTGCCGCATCCTCGAAGGCAGCGACCCCAACAAGGACCAGAGCTACTTCCTCTGCCAGCTCGACCAGGAGCAGCTCGGCAAGGCGCTTTTCCCCATCGGGGACCTCCTCAAGCCGGAAGTGCGGCGCCTCGCGAAGGAGGCGGACCTGCCCTCCGCCGACAAGAAGGACTCGCAGGGCATCTGCTTCGTGGGCAAGGTGGACCTGCCGGTCTTCCTGCAGCAGAAGCTGCAAAGCGTCGAGGGCGACGTGGTGGAAGTGTTCGACGCGTACTACGCGGACAGCGCGAAATTCGCCCGCGACCGGGAGCTGCTCGCCAAGGGCATCGAGCTGACGGACAGCGAGTTGGCAGAGCTGTCGACCCCCATCGTCTACAGCGACATCCGCTTCGAGACGGAGACCTACCGCTCCGGGAAGAAGCATATCAAGAAGACGCGCGACAAGGCGAACCCCTGGGCGAAGCGCATCGGGCGCCATGAGGGCGCGCAGTTCTACACCATCGGCCAGCGCAAGGGCCTGGGCATCGGCGGCCACGCCAACCCGGTCTTCGTGCTCGCGACCGACATCGCGCAGAACATCATCTATGTGGGCGAAGGCGAGAACCATCCCGGCCTGCTGCGCAGCTGCCTGCGCATCGCCCCCGACGAGATCCACTGGATCCGCCCGTCCGAGGCCATGCAGGTCGGCGAAAACCGCCGCTACCGCGTGCGCATCCGCTACCGCCAGCCGCTCCAGGACGCCACCCTGCTAATGCGGGAGAACGGCCTCTTCATCCGCTTCGACGAGCCGCAGCGCAGCATCACGCCCGGCCAGTTCGCCGTCTGGTACGCCCCCGACGGCGAAATGCTCGGCAGCGGCGTGATCTAACCCGGCTACCTGACAAAGATTAATTGTTATTTTTGCATTCAGAAACGATTCACATGGGAATGCTGAAAAAAATAAGCGATTTCTTGAGCGGCAAGGCCAGCCTGTTCATCATCCTGACCGCGGTGATCACCTTCTTCTTCCCCCAGCTCTTCGCCTGGGTCAAGGGCGACATGCAGACCGTCATCCTGGGCGTCATCATGCTCACCATGGGGCTCACCCTCACGCCCCAGGACTTCAAGCTGCTGGCGCAGCGCCCGTTCGACATCCTCATCGGCGCGGCGGCGCAGTTCACCATCATGCCGCTGGTGGCGTTCTCGCTGTCCTGGCTCTTCAGCCAGGTGCCCGCGTTCGCGCCCTACAGCACCGCCATGGCCATCGGCATTGTCCTCGTGGGCTGCTGCCCAGGCGGCGTGTCCAGCAACATCATGTCCTTCCTGTGCAAGGGGGACGTGGCCTACTCCGTCGGCATGACCTGCGCCTCCACGCTGCTGGCGCCCGTGCTCACGCCGCTGCTGGTGCTCGCGCTGGCGGGGGAGCGGGTGGACGTGGACGCCTGGGGCATGTTCCGCCAGATTCTCATCGTGACCATCATCCCCATCGCCATCGGCTTCGCGCTGAACCTCTGGCTGGGGCACAAGGCCGTCTTCAAGAAGATCCAGGGCTGCATGCCGGGCGTGTCGGTCATCTGCCTGGCCTGCATCGTGGGCGGCGTGATCACCACGGTCCACGACCCGCTGGTGGAGAACGGCGTGGTGCTCTTCCTGCTGACCTTCGCCATGGTGTTCTGCCACAATACGATAGGCTATGTGCTGGGGTATACGGTGGGGCGGCTGTTCCACTTCAGCACCGCCAAGAAGCGTACCATTTCCATCGAGGTGGGCATGCAGAACGCCGGCCTGGGGACGAACCTCGCCATGACCTTCTTCGTGGCCAGCAACCCGATGGCCGTCGTGCCCTGCGCCATCTCCTGCGCCTGGCACAGCATCAGCGGCACCATCCTGGCCAATATCTTCGCAAGGAAATCAGCGTCTGTCTAGGCGCATGACCTTCACCGGGCGGTCGCTTCCGAGCTGGAGGCGGCTGCAGTAGTTGATCGCGCCGGTGTCGCGGAAGCCGCACTTCTCCATGACGCGGCCGGAGGCCGGGTTGTCCACGAAGAAGTCGCTCCAGAGCGTCTGGAAGCCCTTTTCGTTGAAGCAGTAGTCGATCAGCAGCCGCAGCGCCTCGGTGCAGATGCCGCGGTTCCAGTAAGGGCGCGCCACCCAGTAGCCCGCCTCGGCGTCGTTCTCGCCGATGTCGATGTTGCTCTCGCCGTGCGCGAAATAGCCGATGCAGCCGACGGCTTCGCCGGTCTCCTTGAGCTCGATGGCCCAGGTCTCGTCGTTGCTGAAGATGGAGCGGATAATCTCCAGGCTCTCCGCCTCGCTCCGGTGCGGCGGCCAGCCTGCGCGGGGGCCCACCTCCGGGTCGGAGGCGTACTTGAACAGCGCCGCGGCGTCGCTTTCCCGCCAGGGGCGCAGCAGGATGCGTTCGGTCTCCATGGGATCAGATCTCGAAGTCCAGGCAGGCGCGCTGCACGGTGTAGGGGCGGACCTTGCCGTCGGCCACGGCGACGTGCGCCGGGTGCTTGGCGTAGCCCTTCAGGGCCTCCTCGCTCTCCAGCGTGCTGTCCAGCATCACGTCGGCGTTCGACGACGCCAGGCGGCCGTCGATGTGCACCTTGACTTCGAGGAGCCCGGGCACCTGGCCCACGAGGCCCTCCAGACCGGCCTTGATGCCGGCTTTCACGCTTTTCTTCTCTTCCTCCGACAGTTCGGGGTTCAGGGTCCAAAGAATGATATGCTTGACCATAATCCAGTGTTTTCTCGTTTTGCGAAGATACGAATAAATGAGTAACTTTGTATCTATGACCAACGAACAGATTATCGCCCTCATCAAGCGGGAGGTGGTGCCGGCCATCGGCTGCACCGAACCCGCGGCGGTGGCGCTCTGCACCGCCTATGCCACGGAAGCCCTCGGCTGCCGGCCGGAACGCGTCGACGTCTCGCTCAGCGCCAACATGCTCAAGAACGCCATGGGCGTGGGCATTCCCGGCACGGGCATGACCGGCCTGCCGATCGCGGTGGCGCTCGGCGCCCTGATCGGCAAGAGCGCGTACGGGCTCGAAGTGCTCCGGGACGTGAATCCGGCGGCCGTCGCGGAGGCGAAGGCCTGGCTGGCGGAGAACCCGCTCTCCGTCTCCCTGACGAAAGAGAGCGAGGAGCTGCTCTACATCGAGGTGCGCTGCAGCGCGAAGGGCGGCAGCTCGAAGGCGATCATCGCGCGTGAACACACGCGCCTGGTGTACCTCGAAGGACCGTGCTGCCCCTTGCAGGACCATCGCGCGGAACTCGGGACGCCGGCGGCCGAGGAAGCCGGAAACGACCTCACGCTGCGCCGTGTCTTCGATTTCGCGACCACGGCGCCGCTCGCCGACCTGGAATTCATCAACGAATCCCGCCGGCTCAACGAGGCCGCGGCGGAAGAGGCCCTGAAGGGCAATTACGGCCACGAACTCGGCAAGACGCTCTCGCGTCCGCTCGGCAAGGGCATCATGGGCGACAGCATCTTCAGCCACATCATCAGCGCCACCTCCTGCGCCTGCGACGCGCGTATGGCGGGCGCGATGATCCCCGTGATGAGCAACTCCGGCAGCGGCAACCAGGGCATCGCCGCCACGCTGCCCGTGGTGGTCTTCGCGCGCGAGAACCACAATACGGAAGAGGAGCTCACGCGCGCCCTCGTGCTGAGCCACCTGACGGCCATCTACATCAAGCAGAGCCTCGGGGTGCTGAGCTGCCTGTGCGGCTGCGTGGTGGCCTCGACCGGCAGCAGCTGCGGCATGACCTACCTCATGGGCGGCGGCTACGAGCAGGTGTCCTACAGCGTCAAGAACATGATCGCGAACCTCGCGGGCATGGTCTGCGACGGCGCCAAGCCCAGCTGCGCGCTGAAGGTCAGCAGCGGCGTGTCCACCGCCGTGCTGAGCGCCATGCTGGCCGTGCAGAACCATTCCGTCAGCTGCTACGAGGGCCTGATCGAGGACGACGTGGACCGCTGCATCCGCAACCTCACGCGGCTGGGATCCGTGGGCATGCAGGAGACGGACAAGATGGTCCTCGACATCATGACGCACAAGAAAAAACGCGCGGACGAGTAGGAGGTTTCAATATTTTTACTACCTTTGCAATCCCATTGCCACTTTAGCTCAGTCGGTAGAGCAGCGCATTCGTAACGCGCAGGTCAACAGTTCAAGTCTGTTAAGTGGCTCGAAAAAAGCCTGACCGTTCGGCCAGGCTTTTTTCGTTCAATCCAAAAACGCTTATTCCAGCGAGACACCCTTGATGCCGGGTTCCTCCTCCGTCACGCGTATGCGCTCCGAATCCAGCTTGGCTTCCTCGCCCTGGATGCGGGAGATGTTCATCTGCTCGATGAAGTTGAGGTTGATGTTGTCGTTGTTCTTGCCCGGTTTGTACCAGGGCATCTCCTTGAAGTACTTCTGCAGGCCTTTGGACTGGAAGACATAACCGTGCTCCGCCAGGATGTGGTTGCGGATCAGGCGCAGCGTGGGTTTCTTGTAGTGGATCGGGATGATGAAGACTTCGGAGAGGTAGGACCAGCGGCTCTTGGTCGGATCGTCCCAGGTCATCTCGTACAGCTGGTCGTCGATCTCGTCGTAGAGTTCTTCGTACACGCCGGTTTCGTTCAGCCGGGCCTTGTAGACGTTGAAGCCTTCGACGGTCCGCACGAAGTGCCAGACGCCCTTTGCGGGACCGTCATAGATGGCTACGACGTCCAGGGGCGCCCCATTGCTCGTGATCATCTTGTAGTGGGAGTTCACTCCGTCGACGATGACGCTGTCCCGCTCGACAATCATTTCCACGGTCCTCCCGTCCGGTGTCTTGCAAGTGTACTTGCCCTCCACCGTGGGATACCAGCGTTCGGCGATGATCTCTTCGGCCGACAACTCGGTCTGCTCGAGGAGCTTGTCCACCATGCCGCCTTTGTAGATGACCAGCATCTTCCGGCCGTTGTCTTCGGTCAGGCTGACCATCGTATTCTGGTTGAGCAGGAGGCTGTTGCTGTCCACGCCCTTCAGGGTGAACCAGCCGGCTTGATCGGGAATGGGAACGAGGTCGATGGTGTCGAGTTTTCCGCCGACCAGGGACAGGAGCTGGATTTCTCCGAATTTTTCGGTGGCCAGGTACATGTTTCTGCCGTCAAACCAGTGGGAACCGGGCGCGACAAGCTGCTGCGCATTCAAACCGATGGCGGAAGCAACAAAAATCAAGAAAAGAAGTATTCGTTTCATGGTCAGTTTACTTAGTGTTATTTATTAATGGCACGACAAATATAATAAAATTTTACTATCTTTGTGTTAATTATTTCAAGAATTACAAAAACCATGCAACTTGACGGAAGAAGACAGAGTACCAACGTCGATGACCGGCGCGGTATGTCCGTCGGCAAGACGGCCGGCGGCCTGGGCCTGGGCGGCCTCATCATTGTCGGACTGATCACGCTCCTGATGGGCGGCGATCCCACGGAAGTGATCGAACAGATGGGCGGCCTCGGCGGCACCGAGATCGTCAGCCAGAGCGGCCGCACCCCGACGGCCGAGGAGGAAGAGCTCGCCGTCTTCACCAAGCAGATCCTGGCCGGCACGGAAGACGTCTGGACCAAGATCTTCCAGCAGAACGGCCGCACCTACAACCCGCCGAAGCTGGTCCTCTACAATGATTACGTGCAGACCGCCAGCGGCACCGCCTCCGCCCAGATGGGCCCCTTCTACAACAGCGCGGACCAGACGGTCTACATCGACCTCTCCTTCTTCACCACGATGAAGCAGCAGATCGGTGCGGACGGCGACTTCGCCTACGCGTACGTCATCGCCCACGAAGTGGGGCACCACGTGCAGTACCTGCTCGGCACGCTCCAGCAGGCGCACCAGCAGATGCAGCGCGTCAGCGAGTCGCAGGCCAACCAGATCAGCGTCCGCCTGGAGCTGCAGGCCGACTTCTACGCCGGCGTGTGGGCCTACCACGACAACCAGATGTACCACTCCCTGGAGCCCGGCGACATCGAGGAAGGACAGGCCGTCGCCTCCAAGATCGGCGACGACTACCTGCAGAAGAAGGCCCGCGGCTACACCACGCCCGAGACCTTCAACCACGGCACCTCCGACCAGCGCGAGCGCTGGCTGATGAAGGGCTTCCGCACCGGCGATCCCAGCCAGGGCGACACCTTCAGTCCGGCTTACAGTCAACTGTAGCGCCGTTTCCGATAACAAAACAGCCTGGCGGAATCCGTCAGGCTGTTTTTGTATGCAGAGGCTTGTTATTTCTGCAATTTCGCCACGAGGTTGATCAGCACCGTGCCGAGGAGGCCGGCGCAGAGGGAGCCCATCAGGACGGCGATCTTGCCGGCGTCGCGCAGGTGCATGACCACGTCCGGGGCCTGCTCGCCGAAGGAGAGCGTGTCCACGAAGATGGACATGGTGAAGCCGATGCCGCCGAGGCAGGCCACGGCGAAGAACATCGGCCAGGTGGCCTTCTCCGGCATGGCGCCGACCTTCAGCTTGATGGCGATCCAGCTGAAGAGGGTGATGCCGACCGGCTTGCCGAGCAGCAGGCCGAGGAAGATGCCCATGGAGACGCTGCCCATGAGGGCGTTGTAGCTGAACACGTTGAAGTAGGACAGGTCCGTGATCTGCACGCCGGCGTTGGCCAGGGCGAAGATCGGCATGATCAGGAAGTTGACCCAGGGGGCGAGGGCGTGCTCCACGCGGTAGCTCATGTCCATGGAGCGGTGCGCGACGCGCTCCAGGCGGCGCAGGGCGTGCTTCTGCGGCCCGTTGGGGAAGGGCTCGTCGTCGATGCCGTCCATCTCCTCCAGCATGCGGAGGTAGCGGTTGCGCTTGTGGATGTACTGGGCCTTGTTGTAGCGCGAGCTGGCCGGGATGAGGAAGGCCATCACGACGCCGGACATGGTGGCGTGGATGCCGCTGTAGAAGAACAGGGCCCACACGATGAAGGCGCAGAACAGGTAGGGGAACATGTGCTTCTCGCCGATGCGGCGGAGGAGCAGCGTGAACAGGATCACGATCACGGCGAGGCCGAGCAGCAGGAAGTTGATCTGGCCGCCGTAGAAGAGAGCCACGACCAGGATGGCGATGAGGTCGTCCGCGATGGCGAGGGCCGTCAGGAAGACTTTCAGCGACACGGGGACCTTGGGTCCGAGCATCGACAGGATGCACACGGCGAAGGCGATGTCCGTGGCGGTGGGGATGCCCCAGCCGCTGGCCGCCATGGTGCCGTGGTTGATCAGGGTATAGATGAGCGCCGGGGCGATCACGCCGCCGAACGCGGCGATGACCGGCAGCATGGCCTTCTGCGGGGAGGAGAGCTCTCCGTGCGCCACCTCGCGGCGGATTTCCAGGCCCACCGTGAAGAAGAAGACGACCATCAGGATGTCGTTGATGAACTTCTCGACGGTCATGTCGCGCGGGAAGAGGAGGTTGACGGCGCCGTCCTGGCTGTAGAGATGCAGCTGCATGTGCGTCTCGAGGATGTTGTGATAGAGTTCGCGCGTGAAGGGGAGGTTGGCGAGCAGCATCGCCACGAGCACGCAGACCATCAGCAGGACGCCCTGGAACCAGGGCTTCTGGGAGAGGCGCCCGCTCCGCTTGTTCAATTCAAAGACGCCTTTGTTCCAGGTGTATATCGGTATCAATTTCATGGATATTAAAAAACTACCTTTGCAAATCGGGCCGCAAAGGTAGTAATTATTAAATTATTTTCAAATCTAAAAAAGCCGTCCGTTCCACTTGGCCGCCAGCTTCTCCCGCTTGAACTGTTCTTCGAGCTTGGCGAACTGCGCCTTGGTGTCCAGCGTGAACGAGCCCTGCTGGATCCAGGAGAAGTAGGAAGGTTCCGTCTCATACACCTGGCGGGCCGTTTTTCCCTTGTGTTTTCCGAAATTGATGAAGATCTCTCCCTTGTCGTCCCGGATCAGGTGGCCGGAGAAATCGACGTATTTCTTGCCGACGAAGGAGGCGAGGGCGGTGACGTCGTTCTTGAGCACCTGCTCGCGGTATTTGTCCGGCTCCTTGTAGCGGTCCAGCTGGGCCTTGAGCACCTCGTAGGTAGCCACGGTGTCGGCCTCGGCGCTGTGCGCGTTCTCGAAGTCCTCGCCGCCGCAGTAGAAGCGGTAGGCGGCGCGCAGGTTGCGCGGCTCCATGGTGTGGAAGATGTTCTGGACGTCCACCATCAGCGGGGCGTGCAGGTCCACCTGCAGGTCCTTGCCGGCCAGCTTGACGCGCTCGAACTCCTCGGCCAGCATCGGCAGGTCGAACTTGGCGGAGTTGAAGCCCGCCAGGTCGCTGTCCTGCAGCCAGGAGGCGATCTCGTCGGCCAGCTCGAAGAAGGTGGGGCAGCCGGTCAGGTCCTCGTCCTTGATACCGTTGACGGCCGAGGCCTCCGGATTCATCTTGCGCTGGCAGTTGCGGAGGTAGTCCCAGGGCTTGATGCGCCAGGTCTTGATGCGCTCCTCGCCGCCGGGGAAGACTTTGACGAAGCTGAGTTCGACGATGGAATCCTCAGGAATGTTCAGGCCGGTGCTCTCGATGTCGAAGAAGAGCAGCGGCCGGGTCAGGTTCAGCTGCATAGGCTTACGATACCATGATCGGCATCAGGATGCCGCAGATCTTCTCGCTCTCTTCTTCCTCCTCGGCCGGGACGATCAGTGCGGCGCGGCGCGGGTCGGCGAACTTCATCACCACGGTGCCGCAGCTCATGTTGGAGAGGATCTCGATGAGGAAGGAGGATTTGAAACCGATGCCCAGCTCGCCGCCGTTGTAGTCGCATTCGAGCTTCTCGTAGGCCGCCAGGGCGAAGCCCAGGTCCTGGGCCGTGATCTCGATCTGGCCGTTCTTGAGGTCGAATTTGATGTGGTTGGAGGCCTTGTTGGCGCAGACGGCCACGCGGCGCACCGTATTGAGCAGCTGGT
>Ga0310696_10001626_pt1 | contig 32125 bp, 15 predicted proteins | sample AusTroGonzalo_MG_4_FD_203885 | JGI IMG/M metagenome (GOLD analysis project Ga0310696, IMG submission 203885) | Bovine rumen microbial communities from tropical cattle in Woodstock, Queensland, Australia - Gonzalo_02 (v2) (version 2) | ecosystem: Host-associated > Mammals > Digestive system >... | reverse complement strand
AAGTATGGCGTCAGAAGAACGCCAAAGCAAAAGGCCATTTCGAGACCTACCACGTTACGGATGTGGAGGAAGATGCTTCTTTCCTCGAAATGCTTGATATCCTGAACGACCAGCTCATCCGCAAGGGTATTGAACCCATCGCCTTCGACCACGACTGCCGTGAGGGTATTTGCGGTGCCTGTTCCCTGTATGTAGACGGCCGTGCACACGGTCCGGACGACCAGGTAACCACTTGCCAGCTGTTCATGCGTCATTTCAAACCCGGTGCTACCATTACCGTGGAGCCTTGGCGCAGCGGCGCTTTCCCGGTGATCAAGGACCTGGTGGTAGACCGTACCGCCTTCGACAAGATCATGCAGGCCGGCGGTTTCATCACCGTGCGTGCCGGCAGCGCCCAGGACGGCAACACCCAACTCATCTCGCACGACGATGCCGAGCTTTCCATGGATGCCGCCGCCTGCGTAGGTTGCGGTGCCTGTGTGGCTACCTGTAAGAATGGTTCTGCCATGCTGTTCGTAGCTGCTCGCGTGAGTTCCCTGGCCCTGCTGCCTCAGGGCAGGCCCGAAGCCGCCCGTCGCGCCCGCGCCATGGTGGCCAAGATGGACGAACTGGGCTTTGGTAACTGCACCAACACCCGTGCCTGTGAGATGGAGTGCCCCAAGCACGTTACCATCGACCACATCGCCCGCCTGAACCGCGAGTATCTCAAGGCCCGCTTCAGCGAGTAAGAGACTGGTTTAATATTAAAAAAGGCATCTCAACCGAGATGCCTTTTTTATTAGTAGGTGTTGTTCTTCACGGAGTCTGGGATGGTGGTGGAAGTAAAGGTTTGTACCTCCTTGCCATCCGGGCTTTGCGTGAGGGTTAACTTGTTATTCTCAATGGAAACGGAATACTGGGAAGCCCAGGATTTGCCGTCGCTGTATTTTCCGGAAAGGATATTCCCGGAGAGGGTATAGGTTCCGGAATAATGGGTATAACGTCCGGCTCCCAGCATCTGATAGAGATCGAAGGAGGAAGCATCGAATTTCAGGTAAATGTCTACTTTTTCCGTTCCAATGGTAACGGCCTTGGTCGTATAAGAGGACAGAACCCATTCTCCAACGATGCTTGCGGGTTTTTCAGGATTGTCTTTTCCGTTACAGGAACAAAGTAAAGCAAGCCCTAATACTAAATAAACCAGTTTTTTCATAATCTGCCTCCTTTTTATAACCAGGCTCCATTAGACGAGAGTGCAGGGCGGGAAATGATGGAAATATCCTGGGAAACCTTCATTCCTCCAATACTGTCTTTTCCTCCCAGTTCATCTCCTCCACCTACAACTGTAACACGAATCTTACAGGCACCGATCTTGGTGGGGTGGACAAACAGACGGTTGAACTTAATATAAGGGTCTTCAGCCATGCCCAAATCTTCCTTTCCACTTCCCAGAACTTCAACTTCCAGATAGGTAAGCTGGCTATAGGCCGTTCCAAAATAATCCGAGAGGTCTACCCAGTCACTCTTTCCCGTTTGTACCTGAACGCTGGGAATTCCTTCTACTTTCATCAGGAATTTCCAGGCATCGATAGCTCCGGTACCCATCATGTGGTAATACTTGGTAACGTCACCTCCCTGATAAGAATAGGAAGATTTATTACCCACAGCCTGGATTTCGGAATCGATATCATTGGCCGAGGTAATCAACATATCCTTGAATTGCTGGACAGTGAACTTCTTTCCCAGTTTCTTGGCATAGGCAAGTCCCAGGGCGGCAATTCCGCTCACGTGAGGACAGGCTTGGGAAGTTCCCTGCATATAACCGTAATCGGAATCGCTGGTTTCTTTCACCAGCGTGGAAAGGATAGCCGATTTCTTTGTATATTTTCCGTCCGGGGTCATTTGATAGATTTCTCCGCCAGGGGCTGCGATATTGCAGCCGGGACCGTAATTTGTATAGGCAGCGGGGAGTAAATCGGGGCCCAGGGCAGAAACGCTCACAATAAAGCTTAAAGCGCCCGGATAATAAGCATGGGGTGCTTCATCATTTCCTGCTGAGAAAATGGCTATATTGCCGTTTAAAACGGGATTATTTGCCTTTTCCGGGGATTCGAAGTATCGGAGGGCCACTACATCCGAAGAAGAGTACTGTTCATATTCGTCATCACTTCTGAACAAATCCTTCAGAAAACCGAAGGAACAGGAAATAACAGAAGCTCCGTTGTCGGCGGCATACTGGATGGCACGGCTGGTAGAAATGGCGTCACCACCGTTATTTCCATCAAAAATCTGACACGACATAATCTTTACGCCGTCGTTATTGCCGGACCCGCCGGCAATGCCACACACGCCCAGTTTATTGTTGTTAACAGCTGCAATGATTCCTGCGCAATGGGTTCCGTGACCGCTGTCATCTTTATTATCCCAGGTGATTTCACCGCCTGTAACGAAGTTTTTACCGTGTTTTCCGTCTTTATCGGCCCACATATTGGCGGCCAGGTCGGGATGGGTGTATTTGACACCTTCGTCAATGACGGCGACAATGATGGAAGGATCCCCCGTAGTCAGCGACGACCAGACGTTTTTGATATTGATATCGGCTCCAGCTTTCGCGTGGGAGGAAACACTCTTGTCGCCAGTGTTTATATAGGACCACTGGTCGGAAAGCATGGGATCGTTAAAACCGTCGCTGGATGCCTTTGTAAGAGCAACTTCATCGGTAAAAGGAATGACAGGACCCGCAGATTTTCCGCTCAACAGGGTATTGAATTGGATTTTCTGGACCGATTCAATGGAGGAAAGCTTTACGCTGGCTTTATCGGCATTGGTCGTGCCGGCCAGGTGGGCGACATACCATTTGTCCATACCCAGGCGGGCGATGAGTTCTTCCGATCCGGGAGTCTGTTCGAAGAGTCTTTCCAGGGAGACAACACCTGCCTCTTTCAATTCGGCCGTGAGTTCCCCTCCATTGTCCAGGGTGAGCAGGAGTTTATCCTGTGTGGAGTTTTTAGAAGAGTTGATAGCTTTGGTAGCTATCTCCGGCTGAGACGAAAGTACAGGTTCTTCCACTTCTGCCACAGGCTTGTCGCAGGCAAACAGCAGAGCGGATAATACAAGAAAAGTTGTAGCTTTTTTCATGCTTAGGATTTTAGAAAAAGAGGCCCGGCCCAGAAGGACCGGGTCTCTTCATCGGAAAAGATACTTAGAAAGCAATCTTGGCATTGGCCTTGAATTCTTTGCTGAAGTTGCTTTTGGGTTCACTTGCCTTCACAGAGACCTGCTTGAGGCCGAAGTGAACATTTTCGTTGGGTACGAAGCAACCCTTTTGACGATTCTTCTTTACTCCATTTACGGATTCGATAGAATCGTCGGATACTTCGACATAATTGGCTTTCTTATAACGGTTGTGATAACTCTGAATAGCCTGAACAGCCTTGGGAGCAACTCCGTTATCATCCTTAGCAGGATCTACAAGCAGATAATCGTAGAATGTCTCATCAAGACTACCACTCTTATAGAAATTGATATTGGAGAAATAACCATAGTTGTCTGTATAGTACTTCCTTCCAACGAAGGCAATGTAGCCATCAGCCACAGGATAAGCTACAGATGCATAAGCCCAGTTGTAGAAATCGTTACCAGCGGGTATCCAGGTATACAACGTTGCATACTTATCAGCAGTCTTTTTACTCGCAACCCAGAAGCCTAGTTTTTCCTCTTCAAGTTCGCAGAAGTCAAGCAAGATGGTATCATCAAAGCCAGAACCACCAATTCCACAACCAAGACCGGAAATTTGAGCAGCCTCACCTTGGACAGTGACTTCACCATATTTCTCAACATTATATGCTGCGATGGTAGCCTGACCCATGTATGTTCTGAGGGAAACACTTCCATTCATATCGACAGCGTAGAGATTGTAGGTACCATAGAAATCAGAGGCAGATTTTCCGTCAATCAGTTCGTCTACGCGGCTGGTGTAGTCATAATCCTGATAAATGGGTAGAGGATCACCTTCGGTAGTAGCTACGTCACTAAAAATAAGAGTTTCTGAATATCCGTTGGAGGCCCATACCAGCATGATGAAGTCCGTGCCGGGCATGAGACCGGTAATATTACCTACATAGCCGCCTTCATTAATCTTTGCCAGAGCCTGTGCGTCGGCAGAAGCGGATGTCATCAGTTCTTTCACAACGCCTTCCGGATCAACCATAACGTCGACATACTTGTAAAGACCCATCTTTACGTCGGTGAGTTCGTTACCCTTGATCATGAAGGAAAGGTTGTTTTCAGGAGAGAGGCCTTTGGCAATATCTTCCAGGGAAATGCCCTGCAGGCGACCTTCTACTTCTACTTCTACATCATCACCATCGGCCAGGTAGTAGAGCACAATGGTAGTAGTACCATGAACTTCACCATCTTTATCATAGCCACCGGCAATCAGGGTGTAAACACCCGTCTTCTCAAAGGCAAAGTCGACGACACCGCTCTCGGTAACCTCGGGCAGATCCTTTGCGGCCTTGAATTCGGCCAGGGCCTCATCCAGTTCTTCGCCGGCAAGGGCTCCTTCGAAAGACATATACTTGACAGCAGTGATATCGGCACCCAGGGTGAATTGAACAGGGAGTTTACCATTTTCAGACAGACCAGCCTGCTTTGCACTCCAGGTATAGTCAACCTCTATGCCGCCGGGAAGGATGAAGCGGAACGCTCCGCTTCCATTTCCGTAATACCAGCTGCCCAGGCTTGCCATTGAGCAAAGCAATTTGTTTTTCTGGAAAGTGACAACTCCTTTGACAAGTTTACCACCATTTCCTTCTGCTTTGGCTTCGGCAAGAGTCAAACCATCCTTTTCAATGCTATAGCCGGATTCACTCCAGATAGAGACCATACCGTAAGACCAGGCCATACCGGTTTCCTGTTTAGGAAGCCACACAAAGTCGGGATCCTCGGCATGGACATACAAATAGTATGTCTTGCTGGTGTCCCAGTCACCGGGATCATTGTAAATATACTTGGTGCTGCAGTAAGGGGACTCCATACGGTAGTAACCGGGAATCTGACTGTGTTCCTGGACTTTAACTTCCATCTTGACAGGGCTCACTCCATACCAGGTAGTCATAAAGTCATCTACCCAATAGCCAACGGTGGTCTTTTCTCCAGTCACAGGATCGATACCCTCTACGTCATTCCATTTTACACGGGATACGGTAAAGGACAGGTCTGTGGTGGTGGTGCCGTACAACTTGGCATACTTCGGATCTTCGATAGCGATACTGCAGGAATATTCCTTGTTCAGTTCGGTCATGTTGGGGAAGGTGACCTTCAGTTCGGTTTCCTCTTCACCATTTTCAAAGACCAGGTCTTCAAATTGGAAGATATTCTCTTCCTGGTTAATCACCAGCGGAACTTTAATGTCACCGGAAGCATTTGTACGACTTACCTTGATGGTCATTTCAAGAGCAGCGGCGGGATCCAGTTCAAGAACGGACGGCTGCGTGGGGAAATATACGCCGTAGCAGTTCTCGTCTTCCTTTTCCCCGGGGGTATACGGCTGTTCTTTTTCCTTGCAGGAAATGGCAAGGATAGGAACGAGAGCCAAAAGGGTCAGAATTTTATTTACTGTTTTCATACCTTTTTCAGATTAAGCGGGTTATTCAGTCCACTCAAGTACTACATTGGTAGGATCGGGATTGTTGAGACCGTCCAATGCAGGATTAGCATTGATTTCCGTACGGGGAATCACAAAGTTCCAGACGGGAGCCACACCGGTGACGGTATAACGGTAACCTTCCTGGACATTGGTTCCCAGATAGCCATTACGCATACCGGCTTGGAGACGTTTGGCATCGAAATAGATCAGACCTTCGCCCCAGAGTTCGATACGCTTCTGGAGATAAACCTCACGCTGGAAAGTGAAAGCGTTGGCAGCCGTGCAGGCATATTCGGGATCGCGGGTCTGGATGAGTTTCTCCAGAGCGGCGATACCGCCAGGCAGGTTACCGGACATACCCAGACCTTCGGCCTCGATGAGCATGAGTTCCTCTACGCGCATGAGGGGAACTTCGGAAGCACCGCCGGTTTTCCAGGTGTCGCAGTTGCCCTGGGCGGGACGGAACTTGAGGTTGCAGTAAGGTTGGAGGGTCTTGGTCTTGCCAAAGACGTCGCGGTTCACCTTGTAATCATAGTAATTCTTCTTGTCGGGATCGATCCAGGAGTGCTTGCGGAAGTCGGTATCATTGATCTTCTCGTACAGGCTCTTGTTGATACCGCGACCCACCGACCAGCCATAGGAGGTCCAGGTCTCTTCGGGAGCCATATGGGCTACGAAAGTGGTGAGGTTGCTGATATTCTCGGAGTCATAGTGAACATACCACATCCAGGAGTTCTTGTTGGCACCGGCGTTGTTGAAACCGTTGGTGGGATCTTCCCACTGAGACTGGGTGAGGGGGCTGCCGCCAAAGGCGTCGATACCCTTGCGGGCATACTCGGCTGCGCTGGCAAAAGCACCTTCTACACCGGCGGAACCTCTCTCCAGATAGGCACGGGCCTTCAGACCATAGACAACGGCCAGGGAAGGCAGGATGTCGCAGGCCGATTTGGTACCTTCGAGGTAGCTCTCGGCGGCATCCAGGTCGCTGAAGATGAGTTCATACACCTTATCAACGGTGGCACGGGGGTTATTACGGGCTTCCTCCTGCGTGGTTTTTTCAGTCACGATAGGAACGGCCAGTCCGTCAATGTTGCCGTTGGGTTTGTAGGAAGCGTCTACATTGGGATCGGTGGGAGCCTTGTATTCATACATGCGCACCAGGTTCAGATAGAACAGGGCACGGTAGGCATAGGCCTGACCCAGATATTTCAGCTGGGTTTCGGAAGCTTCTTCCGGATTGATGGCGCCAATCACGTCGTTGGCAGCCTTTACCATTACATAGAGCGTTCTCCACGGAACGCTGGACAGAACGTAAAGCTCGCCCAGGGAAGAGATAGGCTGAGACCAGTAGCTATACCAGTCATAACCGGTATTGCCTGTGTCGACAAGTTCGCCAACAGCGCTGTCCAGCATAATCATCAGGCCGGGATAACCCATATCAAAGGCATAGCCGGAACCACCAAGATCGGCAGTAGCCATGATGGCGGGAATACCACGGACAGAGGCCTCAAGAGCCGACGGAGAAGCGGCTACCTGTTCGGCGGTAGCGATACTGGTGGGCATCGTTTCCTTGATACATCCCGTAAAGAGGGCTGTTGCGATGACCAGTACAGAGATAACAGAATAATTCTTCATATCTTGATTCTCCTTATACTTTAGAATTTAAGCGTGATACCACCCGAGATAGTCCTTACAGGGCTGTAGTTCGAGTAGTTGGTTCCGCCAGAGAAGCTGTAACGGGGATCGAAACCCTTACGGGCCGACCAGTAGAATACGTTCTCGCAGGAACCGTAAATGCGCAGGGAACTTACACCGAGTTTGGTGGTCCACTTGGACGGGAATGTATAGCCGATATTGATGTTCTCGATATTCAGATAGCTTGCATTGGTAAGGAAGCGGTCCGAAGTAGAGGCAACATAGGTGTCGTCGTACTGCCAGCGGGGGATGGTGGTGCTGGGATTCTCGACCGTCCAGGCCTTGAGGACATCCTTGTGGAAGTTGGCACCCGTGCTGCTGGCAATAGGAGCAGTCATAAACTGGGAATAACCGCTGTCGTAAGACAGGCCGCCAATCTGATAAGAGAAGTTAACGTTGAAATCGAATCCGTAGCAGTAGAAGGAGGTGCCGAAACCGCCATAGAACAGCGGAGTAGGATTACCGCAAAGGTATTCGGTAGCGGACGAATAGTTATTGGTAGTTTCCTTACCGGTGACGTTTCCGTCGGCATCAGTAATATCCTTATACCAGAGGGATTCACCGGTATTCTGATCCACACCGGCGTATTTCTTCATATAGTAAGTGTAGAGGGGCAGACCTTCGCCATAGAAGTAGCTGCCGCTGTTGTATCCCTCGTAACCTTCGATGGTGCGGGTCTTCACGTCATCGTGCAGGTAAAGGATACGGTTCTTCAGGTGGGTGGCATTCAGATCGATGCTCCAGTGAACGTTCTTTTTCTGAATGACATTGTAGGTGAGGGCGAATTCGATACCATAGTTCTTCATGTCGCCCACGTTGTCGTAGTAACCGGTGTAACCCATGGAGGACGGGACAGTGAAGCGGAACAGCATGTCGGTGGTCTTGCGGTTGAAGAACTCGAAGGAACCGTCCAACTTGTTGCCGAAGAGGGTGAATTCCGTACCGATATTGAAGTTACCGTTGGTTTCCCAGGTAATATCTTCCTTACCCTTGCTGTTGAAGCCGGTAGCAACTTCGCCATTCAGGGGGATAATGTCATAGGTATCGGTATACAGATAGGAGCTGATACCGTCGTTACCCTGGGAACCATAGGAAGCTTTGAGTTTGAGCATATCGACCCAGGAGGCGTTGAACCAGCTTTCCTTGCTCAGGATCCAGGCGGCACCCACCGACCAGAAGTTACCCCACTGATGCTTCTTGCTGAACTTGGAAGAAGCGTCGCGACGGAAGGAAGCGCTCAGGAAGAGGGTATTGTTGTCGTCAAACTGAACACGGGAGAAGTAACCTTCGTTGTTGTAGGTACCTACAGAGGAGCTGGCGCTCTTGTTGTCCACTACGGCACCATCCAGTTCCTTGTTCTCCTGGGAGAACATCTTTTGCTTGGCACCATACAGGGAATAGGCCTTGCTCACGTAGTATTCGTGACCAACCATCACGTTCAGGTTCATCCTGTTGGCGAACGAGTGGCTGTAGTTGAGCAGCTGCTGGGTGTTGAAATCCGTGCTGCGGGTATGCGTCTTACCAACGGTACCGCCGGCCGAGGCAAACTGGCCGAAGTAAGGGTTGGAAACAGAGGTGGAACGTGTTTCATCGATGGCCGTGCTGGCATTCACCGTGAACTTGAAGTCTTTCAGGAAGGTAAAGTCGGCGGCACCGGTAGCAGAGAAAGCGTTTCCTTCTGCGTTATGGGTGTCCAGACGGCTCTGCTGGATAGCGTTGGAGTTCTTGAAGTAGTCACGGATGAGACCGGCGTTCATACCGTCGCCATAGTCCATCAGCTTGATACCGTTACTGTCTACCATGATGTTACCTTCTCCGTCACGTACCCACAGGGGATAGATGGGAGCCATCTGGGTGGTGTAGGCCCAGATATTACCGGTAGAATTGGAAGAACCTTCGTTGGAGAGGGAATTGTAATTGAACTTGGTGTAGGACATGTTGCCATATACCTTGAGCCATCTCTTTGCCTGATAGTCGGCCTTGAGACGGGCGGTAAAGCGCTGCATGTCGGAGTTCTGGGCGATACCCTGATTGTTCAGGTAACCTACGGAAGCATAGAAATTGCTCTTTTCTCCGCCGCCGGCGACACTTACGTTATATTCCTGACGCAGGGACTGGCGATAGCCTTCGGCCATCCAGTTGTCGGGGAGGATGAGGTAATCCTGTCCTTCGTAGTTCACCTTGTTACCCAGGGTAGCGTTGGGATTCAGTTTGCCGTTACGGCCAATCAGGAGTTCTCCTTCCGGAACGGTGTAGGAGATATAACCCAGACCACCGGCGCTTGCGGCGCCACCCATAATCTTGTTAGCCTCGATGCCGGCCGCAGAAGCAGACATTCCGCGCTTGTCCATATAATAGTTGACGAGGGCGGCATAATGGGTTTCATAGTACAGACCGGGATCGGAAATGGTCTCATAAGGCTGCAGGGCGCGGGAGTTCACACCCCATTTGGCGTCTACTGTAACGATGGCGTTGCTTTCCTTGGCACGCTTGGTGGTAATCATGATAACACCGTTGGCACCACGGGCACCGTACAGGGCGTTGGAAGCAGCATCCTTGAGAACGGTCATGGATTCTACGTCGGCAGGGTTGATGTTGTTGATGTCTCCGTCATAGGGCATGCCGTCCACCACATAGAGAGGCTCCTGGCCAGCCGAAATGGAGCTGAAACCACGGATGCGGATGGAGGGGGAACTGCCGGGAGCGCCGGAAGAGGTGGTGAGCTGGACACCGGCGACCTTACCGGCCAGGGCGGAAGTCACAGCTGCAACCTGGGAGTTGGACAGGGACTCGGAATTCACCACCTTGGCAGAACCCGTAAAGGATTCCTTGGTAGCGGTACCGAAGGCCACGACGATGGTCTCTTCCAGTAATTGGGCGTCGTCCTTAAGGACAATGTTCAGGGTGGTATGGCCGTTCACGGGAATGAGAACGGGTTCATAACCCATGCAATTTACTTCCAGAACACCGTCGGCGGGAACACTCAGGGAGAATGCGCCGGCAGCGTCTGTCATGGTATAGACAGTATTGTTGCTCTTGAGCACCAGGGATGCTCCAACAATTCCTTCACCGGCTCCGTCTTTCACGGTACCCTTCACGGTGATATTCTGTGCAAGGGCCGTGGCCGACAAGGCCAGCATTACCATGGCTGCGAAAAAAATGCGGATTTTTTTCATAAGCACGATAGAGTTAGTTAAACATAATTATTGATACAATCATTCATTCTTGCATCGAACACACTAAAAAATGTCCAATTATTATGATTTTACAGAAATATTTCTATTTTAGTGGCAGGATTAAATATATTATGATTAATCCTACCTAAACTAAGAACTATGGTCTATGCGTATATCCGTGTCAGCACGGAGATGCAATCCTATGAAGGCCAGCGGTTCGAGATAGAGAACTGGTGCCTCAAAAGGGGTTGGAAAGTAGACAACTGGGTACAGGAAAAGGTATCCGGAACCAAGCAGCTCAGGCAAAGGACCCTTGGTAAGCTGCTGGCCAAGATGCGCCCCGGTGACACGCTGGTGTGCACGGAACTTTCACGCCTGGGGCGCAATATGATGATGGTCATGTCCATCCTGAACACCTGCTCCCAGAAAGGGCTGCGGGTATTCTCCATCAAAGACAATTTCGAACTTTCGGATTCGCTAAACGCAAAGATCATCGCCTTTGCGTTCTCCCTGGCGGCCGAAATTGAGCGTAACCTTATATCTCAACGCACGCGCGAGGCGCTTGCCGCCAAGAAACAGGCCGGCGTAAAGCTGGGCCGACCCCGGGGTTCGTCCAAGTCACTTCTAAAATTTAATGAGCGCTCTTCGGATATTTATGCAAGGATCAGCCGGGGAGAGACTATTTTATCCATCGCGAAAGAGCTTCATATTCACCCGAATACGCTTTCGCGATACCTAAAAACGCATAAAAATGAATAAAACTTACGATTTGTAAAAAAAATTTTTAATTTCAAATTGTAAGAAAAAACCCTTGGATAATCACAAATTTTATCTATCTTTGGCGCCCTAAAGTATTAAATTCGCCTACAAATAGGCAATTTACATTACTTTATGGCATTAAATACGCTTTAAATGTACTTGCAAAATTGAAATTGTTTTTCAATCTTTGCAGCCATGTTCCGTTATTTTTAACGGACATTTATTGGTGTATTCAATACGCAAAATTAGGATTTTTGTATCAATATTTATTGTTTAAAACTGTTTTTCTATGAAGACAAAGAACTTTTTTAGGCTTTTCTTTGTGGGAGCCCTGGCCCTCATGGCCCTCTCCTGCGCCAACAAGGAACAGCCCAAGGAGAAAGGTTTCGATGTGGCACAGTTCGCTGTTCAAATGTCTGAAATAACGGCTGTCAGCGCAACTGCACAAGTCACAGTTACGGAAAACATGGACGCTCCCTGGTACGGTTTTGTTACCGCCGACTTGGAAAGCAGCGCCGAAGAAGTAGTAGACAACACTGTCTCTTCGCTGTCTGTCGGTTGGAATATGCTTAATACCGGCAATAAGAACGTTCCCGTAGAGAACCTGATTCCCGGTGGTTTCAACTACCGTTACATCGTTACCGGCCTTGCGGCCGACGGTCGTACCTACGGCACTCCTGCCGAGGTGAACTTCCGTACCGTCATGGATTACTCCGTGAATCCGGACTGGTCTGTCAGTTTTATCGGCACTGTCCTGGACGAAGGTGAGTATGCTACTTATTACCAGGTAAGCGGTCTGGAAGCAGGCGGTTACTTTGGTTATATAGTAGTAACGGCCGAAGACTACGAAACGTATGGCGCAGCCGAAATTGCCGCCCAGGATGCCGAAACCATTATCCGTGCAGGCACCGTGAGCAAAAATATCTGCGATAAAGATTACTACTACACTTGGGATGCCCTTACCCCCGGAGACTACTACTTCATCATGTACGGTGTAGACAAGAACTACTATCCTACCATGAAGTATACCGCCCAGGCTTTCACCGTAGAGGCTGCCACCGATGCCTATGAATCTTATGTGGGTACGTGGTATTCAATTGAGAGTAAGGTATTCACCATAGATGAAGAGACAATCAACCAGAGCTATCTCGTCTGCGAGGATCTGTATGCCTATTTTGAAGGCGGCTACATTACCTTCTCTTTTGAACCTGCTGGTGGTTATTATTATCAGGTTGCCCTGGACGAGAACGGTGACGTTCTCCCTAATTATAGCATGCTTGGTTATGGTTTAATCTCCGAGGATGGAAAGACCATTACCTTTGTAGGGGCCGAAAATGTGGCAGCCATCACCATTGCCGAATTTAACGGGACAGGCTGGAACGAGGTTGAAGGTGCTCCCGTCTTTGAATTCCCTGTGGTTTTGAGTTCTGAGGAACCTACTCCCACCGAGGCCTATAGCGCCTGGCTTGGTACGTGGTACAGCCCCGGCGTAGATCCGTTTGAAATTAAGCAGGGTATCATTAACAATACTCTCCTTATGACCGGTTTCTTCAAGGACTATGAAATAGAACTGGAATTTGACAAAGAAACCGGAAACGTTAATTTCTATACCCAGCAAATTGGTGAATATGAGGGTAATCCCATCGTTTTCACAGGTATAGACAGTTATGATTATGTAGAAACTGCATATCAGGCCGATCCCGCTTATCTTCTTGGAACAGCCAGCCTTTCCGCTGATGGAAAATCGTTCGAACTGGTTGGAAATGAATATGTAGCCATTTACAGTGGAAACCCGTGGGACGAAAAAATTGTCTCAATGAAGTTGTTTGTATACACCAAAAATGACTACTACGATATGGATCTTATCGATCCGGACGCAGATGATATTACAATTGACGTAGGAACCTTCACCGATGCCATTCCTGAACCTTCCGAGGAATACCTGGCCTGGATTGGCAACTGGAGCGTTCCCCGTGGTAAGTTCTCTTCCGATGCAGATACCTGGACCATCTCCGAGTATAAGATGAATGCTTCCTATATCATTACCGGTATCGAGAATACTCCTTTCGAGGTAGAAGCTGTATTTGATAAGAGCACGGGTACTATTTCCATTAGCGAACAGACTGTCTATTCGTTGACGACAGAGGATGATGATAATATTATGACCGTTTACCTGTATGGTAACTTTAAATATGGTAAGACCGAGTATTACTGGGGAGAAGGCGATGTTCTTTTCGAAGCTGCCATTGATGGAGAAGGCACGGCAACTATGACCCCTATGCATGCCTATGATTCGTATTGGGAAGAGGATTATGGTGCATTCACCGCTTTTGGCCTTTATGCCCAGATTGGTGAGTCGACAGGTGTTTCTTCTTACTCCTCTTATCGGACCAAGCTGCCTAATACGATGACTTTCGTCGAAGAGCCCGAAGAGAGTGAACCTACCGCCCTGCCTCTGGACAAGAACCAGTGGACGAAGTCTTCCATCCAGAAATTCCAGGCCAAAGAAACCGGAGTCAAATCCTTAAGCTCTTCCAACGCCAAAAAGCCCAAGCAGAAGGAGGCCTTCAAGTCCGACAAGAAGCAGGGCAAGAGCCTGAAGGGTGAAGCCCCTCAGGGAACCGGCAGACACGGCAAGAACGGCCCTGCCTATGGCGGCGGCAAACGTGGCAAGCTTAATCAATAAAAGTGTATCAATATTTGTGTTATTTAAGATATCAGCTTATGAAAAGAGTTAAATTTCTGCTGATTGCCCTGATGACTGTGCTGGCCACCCTTTCTGTGGCCGCACAGAACATCAAGGTGTCCGGTACTGTTACTGACCCCAGCGGTCAGCCGCTCATCGGCGCCTCGGTGATCCTGAAAGGGAGCACCAGCGTGGGTACGATGACGGACTTCAATGGTTACTATGCATTGTCTGTCCCCGCCAACGGAACCATCGTGGCTTCCATGGTGGGCTATGAAACCCAGGAAAAGACTATCGCCAAGCAGGCCAAGATTGACTTTGTGCTGGCCGAAGACGCCGAATTCCTGGATAACGCCATCGTGGTAGGTTACGGCTCGGCCAAGCGCCCCGGATCCCTGGTAGGTTCCGTGACCACCGTGAAGGAAGAGGCTATCAAGAACAACCCTTCCTCCAGCGCCCTGGATAAACTGCAGGGCCAGGTGGCCGGTCTGGCCGTTATGACCTCCGGCGGTGTTTCCGGTGATAACGCCATTTCCATGACCCTGCACGGTGTAGGTTCCCTGGGTGCCAGCTCTACCCCCCTGTATCTGGTAGACGGTGTTCCCGTGAGCGCCCGTACCATCATGGCCATGAACCCCAACGACATTGCCAGCATCTCTGTGAACAAGGATGCTTCGGCTACCTCCATCTACGGTGCCCGTGCCGCTAACGGTGTTATCTACATCGCTACCAAGAACGGCGGTTTCAACAGCGAGGCTACCGTGACCATCCGTTCCCAGTACGGTACTTCCACCCTGGCCAACTGGAGTCTGTATAATAACATGATGACCAGTGAGGAACTCAAGAAGTTCTGGATCCGTTCTGGAATTCACGACGCCCAGTACATCAAGGAACACTATACCGACAAGGGTTACGACGCCGATACCAAGTGGTACAAGGTCCTGCAGAAAGAGTGGGCTCCCCAGTACCAGAACGATATTTCCGTTGAAGGTGGCAGCAGCCGTATCTCTTATATGGTTGGCCTGTCCCAGCACCACGAGGAAGGTTCTACCATTGGCAACTTTTATGACAGATATACCCTCCGTTCCAACATCCAGGCACGTCCCAAGGATTGGCTTAAGATGGGTGTGAACATGAACCTGTACATGGACAGCTATGCCCGTAACCCGTATTGGAGTTCCAACAATGGAGGTTTCAGCCGTTATGCCACCGGTGGTCTGTCCTATCTGTCCAACCCGCTGTTACCGAACATCGATCCTATTACCGGTGTAGATTACGCGGATGAATATCCGAATGGCAATTTTAACCAGTACAACCTGGTTAAGAATTACAATACTACGTTCAGACAGTATGGTGTTACCGGCAGCCTCTATGTTCAGATTGAACCTGTACGCAACCTCATCTTCAAGTCGCAGGCAGGTTTGGACGGAGACATCCGTTACGGAACAACGATCGTGAATCCCACCTATTTCCTTGCAGCCGGAAGCGGACAGCGCAGCAGAAACAATACGTTTGAGTACACTGCCCAGATTACCAATACGCTGGAATACTCCTTCAACATTGCCGACGACCACGATATCTCTGTCCTGATTGGTCAGGAAGGGATTCAGGGTTATGAGGATTTCTTCAGCGCCGCCGGTAGTAAGATCTCTGAACCCCGTCTGCTTGTTCTCCAGCAGACCGACGGTTCCTCCCGTTCTGTAAGTGAGTCCTACAGCGAATACCGTTTCCTGTCCTTCTTCGGACACCTCGATTACAGCCTGTTCAACCGTTATCTTCTGGATGTGACCGTGCGTAACGACGCCTCTTCCCGTTTTGGTGCCAACAACCGCAACGCACTCTTCTGGAGCGTGGGTGCCAAATGGCGCGCCAAGAGAGAGAACTTCCTGAAGGATGTAACTTGGATTAACGACCTGAATGTAAAGGTGAGCTATGGTACCCAGGGTAATGCCGCTATCGGCAATTACGATGCCCTGGCCCTGCTGGGTGCTGCCGGTGCCTATAACCAGGAAACTTCTTCCCTCATCGTGACCAGCCCGGCCAACCCCGGCCTCACCTGGGAAAAGCAGGGACTGTTCACCATCGGCATCGAGGGTAAACTCCTCAACTTCATTGACTTTGACGTTCAATTCTACAACCGTCAGACTTCTTCCATGCTCATGGATATCCCTTATCCTTATACCACCGGCTTCTCCAGCATGACCGCTAACGTGGGTGGTCTGAACAACAAGGGTATCGATATTTCCCTGGGCCTTGACATCCTGCGCAACCGCGACTATTTCTTCCGTCTGAGCGGCACCTTCAACTACAACAAGGAAAAGGTGACCGAACTCTTCCAGGGTCTGGACCGCTGGGCTATGTCCAATTACGGTTTTGCCTATGTAGTGGGTGAACCTGTTATGTTCTATGCCCCCATTTTTGCCGGTATCGATCCCGAAGACGGCCGTCAGACGTGGTACATCCCCGGTGACAATCCGGATGTCACCACCATGGATCCCAGCCGTATTACCAAGAACTTCACCGACGACCTGGAGCAGAACACCGGTCTCAAGTACAATCCTCCCATGTATGGCGGCTTCAGCGTGAGCGGCGGCTGGAAGGGAATCACCGTACAGGCCGACTTCTCCTTCGTGCTGGGTAAGACCCTCATCAACAACGACGCTATTTTCTATGCCAATCCCCTGAACAATACAGAGGATAACCAGATTAAGGATGTCAACGATTTCTGGACTCCGGAAAACCGGTACGCCAAGTATCCCGACTGGACCAAGGGAGAAACCATGCAATTTGACACTCAGTTCTATGAGGATGCTTCCTTCCTGCGCCTGAAGTCTCTGCAGATTGGTTACAGCCTGCCCGAGAGCCTGCTCAGGAACCAGAAGGTCTTTAAGGGTGTACGCATTTCCTTCACGGGACGTAACCTCCTCACTGCTACCAAGTATACCGGTATCGACCCCGAAGTGGACAGCAACCTGTCTGTAGGTCTGCCGGGTAACACCAAACAGTTCATTGCCGGTCTTGAACTCTCCTTCTAATCTGATGAAACTGTTTAAACTGAGTAGAATATGAAAAAGTTATATATCGCAATTTCCGCTTGCTTGACTCTCCTGTGGTCCTGCAATCTGGATTTGAAACCCACCACCTCCATCGCCTATGATCCCAACGGCCAGCTCATCGAGACGGCCGACAATCTGAAGGCTTTTGAAAACGGTATTCTGGCCCGCTTCCGTGCTACCCTGGGTGGTAACTACGACTTGGTAGAAGAAGTGATGATGGACGGCTTCAATGCAACTAGCTCCTTTGGTAACCGCTACGGAGATGTTCACAGAGCCAACAATACCTTTGATGCTACCAATAGCTATATCACCAGTATTTGGGCTGGTTATTATACTGCTATCAAGGATTACAATATCCTGATTGCCTCTTTGGATAACGTTCCGGCCGGTCTGGAAAAGGAAGCTTTCATTGTGCAGGGAGAAGCTTATTTCTTCCGTGCCTATACTTACCTGCAGCTGGCCCGTCACTTTGGCAAGGCCTATTCTTCCTCAACCGCCGCTACCGACCTGTGCGTTCCGCTGGTGCTGGTATACGACCAGCTGGATAAACCGGCCCGCGCTACCGTTGCCCAGGTTTACGGACAGATCATTGATGACCTGAATGCCGCCGCCGAAAGACTGGCTGGTGTTCCTGGCGTGATTGGTTCCATCAAACCTACCATCGATGCTGTGAATGCGGTCAAGGCCCGCGCTTATCTGGATATGAATAATTATCCCAAGGCACTGGAAGCTGCCGAGGAAGTCATTTTCTCCGAGGCCGAATATGAAATTGCTTCTACCGCCGAGGAAATGGAAGACGAATATACCAATGACAAGGGCAAGGAGCCTATCATGCAGCCTTATGTTCGCATTTCCTCTGAAATGCCCAACAGAAAGGAGTTCTTCACTTATAACAGCCAGAACTCCGAGAAAGTAGAGGTTTACGGCCCCGATTATCTTCCTTCGAAGAAACTGGTGGACAGCTATGATAACAGTGACTTGCGCCTGGCAGCCTGGTTCACGGATTCCAAGCATCCCGTCGAGTTCAACCGCGTTTCTTACTCGGGTCAGTTCCAGGTATTCATTAAGTTTGAAGGCAACCCCGCCCTTACCAATTCCTTGTTGAATGGAGCCAATGCTCCCAAGCCCTTCAAGATTGGCGAGATGTATCTGATTGCGGCCGAGGCTGCATTGGGTGACAATAACCCTACAGACGCCAAGTTTTACCTGAATGCCCTTCAGGAAAGCCGTTGCACCGCACAGACCGAAGCCACTCTGGAGAATATCAAGAAGGAATGGTTTAAGGAAACTGTCGGAGACGGCCTTCGCATGAGTTGCCTCAAGCGTTGGGGTGAAGGATATTCTGCCCGTGCTGCTCAGGCCGGTGCTATCAGCGCCGCCGTCCTGATGACCGGCGAATACTATGAACAGCGTTCCATGGATGCAAAAGACCGCGCCTTTGTGTGGCCTATCCCCAACTATGAGCTGAAGGTGAATAACAACCTCATTCAGAATGATGGTTACACGGTCTCGCAGTAAAATCTGTAAAAAGAAATGAAGATGAAAACAAATAGAATTCTGGCTATTGCCGCTCTGGTGGCAAGCCTTGCTTCCTGTGAGAAAAAGATGGAGTTCAAAGCCGTTCCTTTTGTGGCCTTTGATGCTGCATCCTTGACAATCAACGAAAAAGCCGGCACCATCACTGTGGATGTAACAGCCTATGATTTTGAGAAGTCTTTTTCACAGACCTTCAAAGTCAATGATAAAACCGCCGTGCGGGGAACCCATTACGATATCGTTGGAAATGATGCACAGGTTCTTACCTTTACTCCCCAGAACCCTACGCAGACCATTACCATTTCGGTTGTGGATCTGACCGGAACCTTCACCGGCACCGTAGCTTTCAATATTGAGCTTACCAGTGCTACCGAAGGTGTTACCCATGCGGGTAATTCCGTTTGCTCTATTTCCATCATCGACAATGACCACCCGCTGGCCGATTTCATTGGCACCTGGACCGGTTCTACCGTGGGTACCTGGGACGGTACTCCTTATTCCCTGAATATTGTCATTGCCGCCGATGAGAAGGATGATACCTTCACTAAACTTACCATCACCGGCCTCCACGCTTTCTTCGAGGGATACGGTCTCCATGCAACGTACAGCGGCGTCGTCAATGACGAAAAGACCACTATTACGATTGCCCAGGGTCAGCCTTGCGGTTATCAGAACTACATCCTGAGAGGTTATGGCTCTCCCGATGACACGAGTGGCAAGACGGGAATTGGAGATATCCTGATGGTACTCCAGGATAATGGAACCCTGCTGATTCCTAATGCCTATGGTGACAATGGTATTTACGAAACCTTCAGCGGTAACGTCACGCTCACCAAGAAGTAAGTTTTTATATCCCGCACAAACCCGCTCCCGTACCCCGGGAACGGGTTTTTGTGCCTAAAATGGTTCCTATGAAAAAAATCATTACCCTTGTATTCCTCCTGACCTCCCTTTTCCTGCAGGCCAAGGACTTTGAGCCCAAGGATACCTGGGCCTACCTGTACGAGGACTTTACAGACGGCATGGTCATGACCCGCAAAGGCGAGGTCCTGATGCAGGCCCGCCTGAACGTCTCGGTAGTGGACGGAAAACTCCATTTCCTGAAAGACGGAAAGATCATGGAGGCCGATATGCTGCAGGTATTGACCGCCCAGATAGGAAAGGACGAGTTTATGAACGTGAGCGGCAAGATGCTGCGCATCCTGTCCAAGAGCGAAGCCGCTGCCGTGCTGGAGAGCATCGAGGTAGACATGGACAAGCTTTCCAAAGCCGAAATCGGCTATGGGATTACCTCGGGCACCGCATCGACGCAGAACCTGAACATGGCGGCGCTGTCGGGAATTGTGGAATACCAGTCCAACATGTCTTATTCCCTTGCCAGTGAGCGCAAGGGATCCGGCGAACGCATCCCTATCCGGCACATCACTTACCTCTTTACCAAGGGAACGCTGGTCGTTGCCAAAAAGCGGGAGGTGGTCAGGATTCCCACCTTGGATAAGAAAGCGGCCGAAGCCTTCTTTAAGGAACAGGGGATCAAATGGAACAAGGTAGAGGATTTACAGAAGGTAGCAGATTATATTGCACAAAACGCTTAATGATGAACCGTTCTTCACTATTTGTATTGTTGCTGGGGGCAGCCGTGCTTGCGGCCTGTTCCCGGGAGCAGGCCGCCATTGAGTCTCAGGAAGAAACTCCCTCCCAGGAGGTGAAGGAATCTCCCATCTACATTCAGGGCGAGGCCAATATCCTGCTGGATGACGACCTGACGGCCGTCATCGAGGAAGCCCTGCAGGGAGGCACTTACCAGGCCACCAAATCCATTTCTTTTAACGATCTGGTAGAACAGCTGGGGATTACTTCCCTGGAAAGGGTTTTCCCCGATGCCGGCGAGTTTGAAGCCAGCCACCGCGAATTTGGGCTGCACAAGTGGTATCACATTCGCTATAACCAGGCCATTACCCAGACCAAGGCCGGTGAAATCGCCCTGGATTATCCGGGCATCAGTTGCTGGGAGCCCGTCAGAAAAACCCAAAGCAAGGATTTGCCTTTCAACGATCCCCGTCTGGCGGACCAATGGCATTACTATAATGACGGCCAGAGCGGTGTCCGTGTGACGGGAGCCGATATTAACGTATACCCTGTCTGGGAACACTACACTACAGGCAGTCCTGACGTTATTGTGTCCGTTGTGGATGGCGGTATCGATTACAGTCACGAAGACCTGAACGGTCAGGTCCTCGTAGGCCAGAGCAAGAATTTCTATACCGGAAGTACGGTTATTACCGCCGACAGTCACGGAACCCACGTGGCCGGCACTATAGCCGCTATCAACAATAATGGAAAGGGTGTTTCCGGCATTGCCGGTGGCGACGCCAAGAAAGGCAATTCCGGCGTCCGGCTCATCTCCTGCCAGATCTTTGTTTCCGACGAGAACGGCAGCGGAAACGGAGCCGATGCCATTGTCTGGGGTGCCGACCATGGCGCCGTACTCTCCAACAACAGCTGGGGCCTAGATTACGATTCCATTTCCGATCCCGGAGAAAGGACCAAGGAAATGAAGAAAGACCACGAATTCTTCCTGAAACCCAACGAGTATCCTTATCAGCACACCATGAAGTCGGCCATTGATTATTTCAATGCCAAGGGCGGTATGACCGGTGATATCCAGACCGGTCCCATGGCCGGTGGTCTGGTGCTGTTTGCCGCAGGAAACGACGCCTCGGAATACGGTGGTTATTCGGCCTATCCCGGAGCGGTGGCCGTGGGCTCCATCGGCCCCAACGGAAACCGTGCCTATTATTCCAATTACGGCGATTGGGTCGATATCTGTGCTCCCGGAGGGGATACACGTTATGAGGATGTATTAAGCACGTTCCCCGGCAATAAGTACGGCTACTATCAGGGTACTTCGATGGCTTGTCCGCACCTGACGGGAGTGGCCGCTCTGGTGGTCTCCTATTGCGGCGGCCTGGGCTTTACCCGCCAGATGCTTCTGGACCGCCTGATCAAGAGCGCCCGCACCGAGGTTCCCTCGAAGGGCAAGCAGATTGGGCCGCTGGTGGACGCCCTGGGCGCCATTACTTACGGCGAAGACCTGACTCCGGATCCGGTGACAACCGTTAGCAGTGACATTGTATCCAACTCCAACAGTCTTAGGTGGACCGTTACGGGAAAGGGGAACATCCCCGCCTATGGATATCTGGTGCTGCTGGGCAAGAGCCAGCAGGATGTGGCATCCTCGGTGCCCGGAGACATCAAGAGTGGCGTCACGGCCCTGACCAAGGAAAATGGCAACGCGACCCCGGGTTCTACCTTCACGATGAACCTGACCGGCCTGGACTTCGAGACCACGTATTACTGCAAGATTTACGGTTACGACTACAGTCTGAATTATTCTACTGCCTCCAACGTCTTTTCCTTCACTACCAAGGGCAATAATCCCCCGGTGATTAGTCCCGAAGGTGCCGTGAGCGGGATTGTCCTGCACGCCTACCAGGATTATTCGGTGAACATTGACATTTCGGAACCCGATGGCCACAAGTTCACCACCGAACATATTCCCGGTTCTTCTACGGAGACTTTCGTATACAACAGCACCACGGAAAAATATGTGTTCAGCGTGACGGGTGTTAACGGCATCCTGGGCAATCATACGGCCAAGATCCGTGCCACTGACGAGTATGGCAAGACGGCCGAACTGTCCATCTCCTACTCCATTGTGAACGACCCGCCCCGCATAATCAAACCGATGGAGAACGTGCTGTTCCGCCAGTTGGGAGAGCAGTACAGCTTTGATATGTCCGAGTACGTGGAAGACCCCGACGGCGAGGTCCTTACCTACACCGTGACCAATTCGGCCCCGCTGGTAGCTCACTTCAACCCCAGCCAGGGCAAGCTTCACGGCATGGCTCTGGGTGCGGGCCTTTCCGAGATCTCCATAACGGGAAGCGACGCCGCGGGCGAGAGTGTGACGCTCAGTTTCAAGGCTCTTGTGCGCACTTCCGGAGCCGAGATTGTGGCTTATCCCAATCCGGTGGTGGATATGCTGTACATCAGCAACGACGAGAAGGTTTCTACCGATATGATGGTGAGCCTCTTCTCCTCCTCGGGCGCCAAGATCTACGAGGGCACCACGAAAGCCAGTGCCTTCGATCCTGCGGTCATTGATATGACAAACTGCGCTCCCGGTCGCTATTCGGCCTCCATTACCGTGGGCGAGAAGTCCTACAAGCAAACCATCGTCAAAAAGTAAAATGCTATGAAAAGATTCATTCTTGTTTCCCTGATGGCACTTTGCCTGCCGATGGCCCTGCCGGCCCAGGAATCCCCCGCACTCCCCTTCCTGGCCATTGACCGCAACCCGGCCACCCTGGCCACGGGCGGTGCTCAGGCTACCTCCATCCTGTACAACCCGGCCGCCGCTCCCCTGTTGGGCAGCGACATCGCCTTCTCCTTCCAGAGCTGGGCACCCCAGGCCGTGAAGTCTACCCATCTGAACCTGATGGGCGGCATCAGGCTGGGCAAAACCCTGGGTCTGCAGTTTGTCGGAGCCTATCAGTCCGGCGCCGAATACACCGTGACCGACGCTTCCGGCAACATCGGAGACTCTTTCAAGCCCTCCGACCTGCTGTTGGGCGTGGGTATGGGCTTCTCCTTCTCCAAGACCTTCTCCGGCGGCGTTACCGTCAAGCTGGCCACCTCTTCCCTGAGTCCCGAAGACAAAGCCACTTCCATCGCGGCCGATGTCTTCGTGATGTACGCCAAGGGCGGCTTCAGGGCTTCGGCCGGCGTAGCCAACCTGGGCACGCCCGTCAAGTCCGGAGAGACGTCGTACGGCATCCCTGCATCGGCCAAGGCCGGTGCGGCCTACCAGCTACCCTTCGGGACCAGCGCGGTGGAATTCAAGGCCGATTTCGACTATTTCTTCACCGGTGGCATCGGCCTTGGGGCCGGCGCCCAGTATGCCTGGAACGACACCGTCTTCGTACGGGCCGGCTATCACCTGGGCGGACAGAAGGCTCCCCTTCCGTCCTTCGCCTCGGTGGGTCTGGGCGTGAAGTTCGTGGGTATACACATCGATGCGTGCTACCTGCTGGCCTCGGAGGCCTTGGGCAACACGCTCTCTATCGGTGTGGGTTTCGCTTTTTAGGCTACCACAGGAAATTATTGAAGGGATAACGTCCCGCATGAATCTCCGCAACTATCTTGTAAAGGTCGTTGCGGAGTTTTTCTATGCCTATCTTCTCCCGGGCGCTGATAAAGATGCAGGGGGTCTTTTCCTCGGCGATCCAGCTGCTCTTGAGTTCATCCAGGGTGCGGTTGATGGGCTGCTTGGGCGTTAGCGAGAATTCGTCGTAGGGCTCGTAGGTGTAGGCGTCTACCTTGTTGAAGACCACGTACACGGGCTTGTTGGCCGCGCCAATCTCCCGCAGGGTCCTTTCCACCACCTCCATCTGCTCTTCGAAGCCGGGATGCGAGATGTCTACCACGTGCACCAGGACATCGGCCTCGCGGACTTCGTCCAGGGTGCTCTTGAAGGCCTCGACCAGCTGGGTGGGAAGCTTACGGATGAAGCCCACGGTGTCGCTCAGGAGGAAGGGGACATTCTCGATGACAACCTTGCGCACGGTGGTGTCCAAAGTGGCGAAAAGTTTGTTCTCGGCAAAAACGTCAGATTTGGCCAATAAATTCATCAAAGTACTTTTCCCTACATTGGTATACCCCACGAGCGCCAAACGCACGAGAGAGCCTCTATTGCCCCTTTGCGTGGCCATTTGCTTGTCGACTTTCTTCAGGTCTTCCTTCAACTTGGAAATCCGCTGCTTTACGATGCGCCGGTCAATCTCGATCTGGGTCTCACCCATACCGCCTCGGGTACCCATGCCGCCGCGCTGTCTTTCCAGGTGCGTCCACATGCCCGCGAGGCGCGGAAGCATGTAGTTGTAGTGCGCCAGTTCCACCTGCATCTTGGCATAGGAAGTCTTGGCCCGCTGGGCAAAGATCTCCAGGATCAGGCTGGTGCGGTCGATGACGTCACTGCAGGCAATCACTTTCTCGATGTTGCGCTGCTGCATGCCGGTGAGTTCGTCGTCGAAGATGACATATTCGATCTCGTTCTCCTGGCAGTATTCCTTGATTTCCTCCAGCTTGCCCGGCCCGATGTAAGTAGCTTTGTCGGGCCGGTCCAGCCGCTGGGTAAACATTTTGTCGGGAATGGCACCGGCCGTGGTGGCCAGGAACGCCAGTTCGTCCAGGTATTCCTGCACCTTTCTCTCGGTACCCTTCTCCAGGATAACGCCTACAAATACGGCTTTATTGGTCTTGAATTCGCTCATTAAGGCCGCAAAGTTAACCAAAATACTGGAGAGTTCTCAACATTTCGAAGATAAGGTCCAGATATTCGTTGGAAGTGTGGTCCCAGCGGAAGCCCAGACGATGCAGGACTTGCATGGTGTACACGGTGGAGGCCAGGGTCTCGACGCCTTCGGTTTCGGCGGTGGACTGCTGGTAGGCCACCAGCGGCGCCATAATGCGGGTCTTGGCGGGATTGGCGTTGGCTTCGTCTACCCGGCGGGAGAATTCATCCATTTCCACGTATTCCAGCGGCTGTCCGTCAATCTTCTCCAGGCGGGTGAAGATATCGTCCATGGGGATGATATGGTTGTTGGAAACGTTGAATACGCAGTTCTCCAGTGGCGTAGTAGCCAGCAATACCATAGCCTGGGCCGACTGGTCGATGGGCGAGAACTCCATCTGGCCTTCCAGCATCTGGTACGGGCAGGCGCCCAGCATCTTGAGGGCCTTGAGACGGCCCATGGAGGCGTTGGCGTTCAGGTTCACCTGGAACTCACCGTCCTGGGCGCGGGGCGACAGGTTACCGGCGCGCAGGATCTTGGCCTTGAGCGTTCCGTGCACCATATGCTCCAGGATGTGCCTTTCGGCCAGGAACTTGGAGTGGACGTACTGGTTGTCGGTGAGCTGGCCGAAGAAGAGCATCTGCTCGGTAAGGGTGTCGGGAATGTTGCCCGGGGTGAGGCCGCCCACGCTCTCGGTGGAAACGTGCACCAGGTAGGCGTCGTTCTTCTCGCAGAATTCCACCAGGTTCTTGACACCGCCGTAGTTGATGTCCTCGATGTCGGTTCCCTTGGAGAAGTGCTTTACGTTTGCAGCGCAGTTGAACACCATATCGATCTCCTTGAGCGGCTCCAGGGACTCGGGCTGGGTAATGTCTCCCACCACGGGTTTGATGCGCGTTCCGAAGAGGCCGCGGTAGTCCTTGTCAAAGTAGTAGACCAGCATCTCCTTGAGGCGGCGTTCCGGCGTAAGGGTGCCTTTCTGGCGCAGCAGGCACCAGATGGTGGTGTCGGGGCCGGTGCTTTCCAGCAGTTCCTTGAGCACGTGGATGCCCAGGAAGCCCGTGGCGCCGGTAAGGAGGATGTTGCGGCCCAGCCGGATGGCTTTGCCCTTCAGGAAGGACTCCAGGTTGTTTGCCTGAAGCAGGGCGTCGATGGCCGAATAGTCGTAGTCCGTGATGTTGCTGTCCTGGGCCTGGACGCCTTCGTCTCCCTTCAGGAAGGCTGCCAGGGCACGGGCCGAAGGATGGGAGAAGACGTCGGAATAGGCAAAGTGCAGTCCCTGTTTCTCGGCGCTCACCATCACGTTGGTAACCATGAGGGAAGAGCCTCCCAGGTCGAAGAAGGAATCCGTGGCACCCACCTTTTCCATACCCAGAATCTCGGCGAAGATGGCGCAGAGGGCCTTCTCGGTCTCTCCCACGGGGGCGATGTACTCGTCCATGCTGGTAGGAACGGCCTCGGGAAGCGCCTTGCGGTCTACCTTCTGGTTCACGTTCAGCGGGATGGCGTCCAGCTGCATCCAGGCGGCGGGCACCATGTACGGCGGCTTGCGCTCGCGGATAAAGTCGGCGGCGGCCTTGGAATCGAAGTTGCCGTCGGCCACCACATAAGCGGCCAGGAACTTACCGCCGGAAGGTGCGTCGAAGGCCTGGACGGTCACGTCCTTCACGCCGGGGAATTCCTGCAGCACGCCTTCCACTTCCTTGAGTTCGATGCGGAAGCCGCGAATCTTGACCTGACGGTCTTTTCGGCCCACGAATTCGATGTTTCCGTCGGGACGGTAGCGCACGATATCGCCGGAGCGGTACAGGCGTACGCCGGGCTCATACGGGTTCTCGATGAAGCTTTCGGCCGTCTTTTCGGGGTTGTTCAGGTAGCCTCGGCCTACACCGACGCCGCCGATGAGCAGTTCGCCGGCTGCACCGACGGGCAGGCGCCGCAGGTTGCGGTCGGCCACATACAGCTGCACATTGGAAAGGGGATGGCCGATGGGGATGTTGTCCTCGCGTTCCAGTACACGGAAGATGGAGGAGAAGATGGTGCACTCCGTGGGGCCGTATCCGTTGTAGAAGGCATAGGAAGGCGGCGGCATGGAAATGAGCTTTTCACCGCCCACGGACAGGTGCTTGAGCACGGGATTATTGGGGAAGTTACGGGCATACATCACGCCCACCTGGGTGGTCATGAAGCTGTGCGTAACGCCGTTGTCAATGAGGTAGCGGTCCAGGGCGCCCAGGTCGTGCCGGACGTCCTCCGGAATGATGCAGACGCAGGCGCCGGAGGTAAGGGCGGGGTACTGGTCCATCATGTTTGCATCGAAGCCGAAGCTGGCAAAGGCGGCTACCTTGTCGCCGGGCTTGAGCTGGTAGAATTCACGGTACCAGGCGCAGAAATTGACCAGGTTGCGCTGCTCCAGCATACAGCCCTTGGGCGTGCCCGTAGAGCCGGAAGTATACAGCAGGATATACAGGTTTTCCGGTTTGGGACCGGTCGTAACCTTGCCTGCAGGCAGGTTTTCGATCTCCTCGGTGGTGAGCACGGGACCCTTGTACTCCCCTACCAGCGGAATGAGTTCCTTGTCGGCGATGAGGAGTTTGGCGCGGGCATCCTGGATCATGAAGTTGAGGCGCTCGGTGGGGTAGGAAGGATCCAGCGGCTGATAGGCGCAACCGGCCTTCATGGCCGCCAGGGAGGCCTTGGTCATCCAGGCGTTGCGGTTGATGAGCACGGAGACCACCTCTTCTTCCTTGAGGCCGAAGGTGAGGATCTTGGCGGCCAGGGCGTCGGTATATTCGTCCAGCTCCTTGTAGCTGATGGTCTTGCCATCGAAGAGCACGGCCGGGGCGTCGGGAGTGGCCTTGGCCTGCTTGCGGAAGAGGTCTACCACCGTCTGGCTCAGGTCTACCTCCTGGGTATAGCAGTTGAAGCCGTCCAGCTCTTTCAGGCGCTCGCCGTCCACGAACGGGATCTCGGTGAGCGGAACGTCCTTGAGCAGGCCCCTTACCACGCATTCCAGGGAATCGGCGAAAGCCTGGACCAGCGGTTCGGTGTACAGGCTGTCATCGTAGGCCAGGGCCAGTTCGGGGGCTTCTTCGGTGCCTTCGATGAAAATGCTTAGCGGGAACTTGGGCGTATCCTGGGTAACCAGTTCATCGTCAAGAGGTTGTCCGTTAATGGTATGCTTCTCTACCAGGCCCACCTGATAGGCCAGCATCACGGCCGGATGGAAGTCGTAGGCCGATGCTACCCGGGCGAAGGGATAGTTCTGGTAGGAGAGCGTGGTGGCAAAATTGCGGTCGGTTTCCTTGAGGAAGTCGGCGGCCTGCTGGTCCCCCACTTCTCCGGAAAGTGCCATGGTATTCACGAACATGCCGAAGGTATTAGCGCAGCGCATATCTCCGCGGCCGTTGGCTACAGTGCACATGAATACTTTCTGCTTGCCGCTGAAGGCGCTTACGGCCACGAAGGCCGCACCCAGGAAATAGCTGGCCGGGGAAATGCCCAGCGCGTGGCAGCGGGCCATGACATCGGCCCCGACCTTCTTGCGCAGCCATACCTCGTGGCCAATCTCGTCTTCCTGCGGTTTCTTGTCCGGGATTACGCCGGTTTCTTCCTCCTTGCCCGCCATCTGCTGGGCAAAGAAGGCTTCGGCCTCCTGGAATTCGGCGCTGTCCTGATAGGACTTCTGGTCGCGGGCATAGCCGAAGTAGGTGTAGTCCTCTTTCTCGGGTGCCGTGCCTTCCAGGGCCGCCGAAAGCTGGGCCAGGAAGACGTCGTAAGAGTGGCCGTCGAAGATGAGGTGGTGGAAATCGGCCATCAGGCGCAGTTTGCCGGGCGTCTGGACAATGCTAAGCCGATAGAGCGGGCCGGACAGGTCGAAGGGCTGCATGAAGGCTTCCTTCAGGGCCTGGTAATCTTCTTCGCTGCGCAGCTTGACGGACGGAATTTCCGGGTCCGGTTCTGCGGGCACCAGATAGACCTTGCCGTCGCGCTGTTCCAGGCGTCCGGTGACGCCGGGATGGGCCTGCAGAATGTCCATCAGGGCCTTTTTCAGGGCCGATACCTGCGTGCCCTCGGGGAAGGTGAGGATGAACGGCAGGTTGTAGGCCGTGGAGGCGGGATTCTTGACGCAGTCCAGGTACAGACCGGTTTGCTGGAAGGTGAGTTCCTGGGGTTCGTCCTCTTTGTTAGATTCTTCGCTTCGCTCAGAATGACAGGAACCGCCCGCCAGTAATATCTTAAGGATGTCGTTTTCAATGCTTTGCAGGCTTGCGGTCTTGGCGAAGCTGTTCATATCCGGCTCCAGGCCGTAGCGTTTGTACAGTTCGGTGGCCAGACGCAGGGCGCCCAGCGAGGACAGGCCGCTGTAGTATAGGGGATCGGTGATGCCGAAGCCGCCAATTCCCACGCTTTCCTTGATGATGTCGCTGATTTCCTTTTCCAGCATGTTGAGCGGGGCCACGTGTTCCTCCTGCTTGTGCTCCTGCGGTTCCGGTTTGGGCAGGGCCTTCACATCCACCTTCTGGTTCACGTTCAGGGGAATGGCGTCAATCTGCATGGTTACGGCAGGCACCATGTACGGGGGTTTCTTGCTGGCGATGAATTCGTCCAGCTCCTGCACGTTGATTTCCTTGGGGCTTACGATGTAGGCGGCCAGGAACTTGCCTGCACCCACGCCGGGCTCGTCAAAGGCTTGCACCGTAACGTCCTTGATATCAGGGAATTCGCGAATGATGGCCTCCACTTCCTTGAGCTCGATGCGGAAGCCGCGGATCTTGACCTGACCGTCTTTTCGGCCCACGAACTCGATCTTGCCGTCTTCGCGTTCACGCACGATGTCTCCGGTGCGGTAGGCGCGGCCGTATTTGGGATCGCTGTCAAAGGGGTTGTCTACGAATACCTCGGCGGTCTTGTCGGGTCTGTTCAGGTAACCCAGGCCCACCTGGGTACCCGTAATCCAGAGTTCTCCGTCTTCTCCCTTGGCCACCTGCTTGCCGTCTTTCACGATGTAAGTCTTGATATCGGGCATGGGGCGGCCGATGGGGATGTTCTCTTCCTGCACCTTCACTTCCTCGTACACCACGTAGCAGATGGTTTCGGTGGGGCCGTAGCAGTTGAACAGCCGGTAGTGCGGCAGCGGGAAGCTGGACATCTTTTCACCGCCGGTATACAAGGTCTTGAGACCCTTGCAGTCCGGATAGTTGATGGCGAACTGGGTGGCCACCTGCGTGGTCATGAAACAGCAGGTAATCCCGTTGGCCTCAAAGAAATCGTGCAGGGCGGGCAGGTTCAGGCGGATGCTCTCCGGAATCACGTACAGGGTACCGCCGCTCACGAGGGAGCTATATAGGTCCGACACAAAGGCGTCGAAGCCGAAACTGGCATAGGCCGTTATGTGGGAGTTGTAATCCAGGCCCATAAGCTGGCTGTGGTGGCTGCAGTAGGCGTAGATATTCCTGTGGCAGAGCATACAGCCCTTGGGCGTGCCGGTGGTGCCGCTGGTGTACAGCAGGATGAACAGGTCTTCCTGCTGGGGCGGTGTGGCCTTGGGCTTGCCGGGATGCAGCTTGCGGATATCGGCAGTCCTGATGACAGGTCCCTTGTATTCCTTGAGGATAGGGATGAGTTCTTCGTCGGCCACCAGCATTTTGGCATCGGCGTCCTTCATCATGAACTCCAGGCGCTCGGGCGGGTAGGAAGGGTCCAGCGGGAGATAGGCGCAACCTGCCTTGAGGGCGCCCAGCGGGGCCAGCATCATATATTCATTGCGGCCCAGCATAATGCCCACCACGCTCTTGGGAGGGACCTGGGATTCGATATATGCGGCGAGATTGTCGGTTAATTCGTCTACCTGGGCATAGGTTAAACGGACATTCTCATAAACTAAAGCGGTGTTATCCGGATGAGCCTTAACTTGTGCAGAAAAGGCTTCCAGAACGGTTTTAAAGGAAGAATCGCTCATGGTTTTAGTGTTAAATGCATACAAATTTAGAATTTTCTGCGAATAATTACTACTCTTTTGTTTTTTTTGAGTTGTCAAAAACAAATCATAACTTTACGGGTTGTAACTGTTTCTGTATGGATTCTAGACGTCAAAATTGGATGTCCCGCGTGGGAATCGTAATCATCGCCGCCATTCTGGTGGAGGTGATTTCCATCATCCAGTACCAGCAGTTGCGCAAGATGATGCAGGAGGAAATGGAAGGCCGCAGCAGCCTGCTGGTCAGGTCCATATCCGACGCCATCGAGAATACCCTGTCCCTCACGGAATCCACCATGCGGGAGAACCTGTGGGATGTCAAGCGGTGCATGGCCCATCCCGATTCCCTCTTCGACAGTATGAGGCGCCTGATAGATGACAACCCGCATGTGGTGGGTGGTTGTCTGGCGTGTATACCCGACTATTATCCTTCCAAGGGCCGGCTTTTCGAGCCTTATGCCAGCAAGGATAAGGATGGGAATATTACGACGGAGCAGCTTGGCGGTCCCGACCACGATTATACCCTGAACAAAGAGTATCAGTGGGTCCTGGACAATCATGCCTCCAATTGGACAGATCCTTACCTGTACGGTCCCGATTCCCTGTCCTACGCCACTTACTCCTATCCTGTTACCAACGACAGAGACGAAATCATTGCCGTTTGCGGTCTGGACATCGATCTTTCCTGGCTGGGAGATATGCTCAACGCCCATCAGCCCTATCCTTCGTCCTTCGCCGTTTTGCTAACCCAGGACGGGGAGTTCGTAGCGGGCCCTTCCACCTCGGGCCATATTTCCCAGTCTCAGATAGACCAGGCCGTAGCCATTTTCAATGGGCAGCTTCCGGCTTCGGCTAATCGTTCCATTACGCTCCATATGACTTCTTTGGAACAGGATCCCTACTGGCGGGTGCTGGAAGTCTTTAAGACCGAAGAAGTCTTTGCCGGGATGCGACGCCTTCGGCTGCAGCACATGTTCCTGATTTTCCTGGGTCTGGCTATCCTGGCCTTTGTGATTAACCGTTTTGCCCGCAACGAGAACAAGTTGCGTGTAGCTTCCGAAGAAAGGGCCCGTATTGCCGGTGAACTTACCGTGGCCCACCGTATCCAGCAGGAAATGCTGCCCAAGACCTTCCCTTCCTATGCCTATGGTTCCCTGGAACCGGCTCGGGAAGTGGGAGGAGACCTGTTTGACTTCGTGATCCGGGACGGCAAGTTCTTCTTCTGTGTGGGAGACGTGAGCGGCAAGGGCGT
>Ga0310696_10001625_pt1 | contig 32136 bp, 20 predicted proteins | sample AusTroGonzalo_MG_4_FD_203885 | JGI IMG/M metagenome (GOLD analysis project Ga0310696, IMG submission 203885) | Bovine rumen microbial communities from tropical cattle in Woodstock, Queensland, Australia - Gonzalo_02 (v2) (version 2) | ecosystem: Host-associated > Mammals > Digestive system >... | reverse complement strand
TACTTGGTCAGGGTCTTGTACCCGTTGGCATCATCCTTCTGCGCCAGGAACGCAGCCTGGATCGTCTGCATCTCCACCGGATCGCGACGCTTCTGCGCAATCAGCGCGCTGATAGCCGAGAATCGTGCGCGGATCTGCAGCTCGCGCTCGGTGACCGGTGTCGAACGCTCCACTTTCTTGCGCAGATACAGGCGGTTACATTTGTTACTTGTGGTCGCGGCTACGCGGTGCGTACCCAGCAGCATCTTGCTGCACGAGTGCTGACCACTCTTACTCGGTTTACTCAATGCGCCGGATACACTGTCAATACCGGCACTCCATACTACACTTGCCATTTTTCGTTAAGGTTTTAAAGGTTTAACAATAGGGTTAACTTAGTCGCCGATCGGGTCGCCGTTCTGGTCGTAGTTCCCATTCAGCTTGTGCATAGCATAGCCGAACAGCGATCCGATCCTCGTCTGCTTCCGGTACTCGGCCACCAACGCGGTCTTCTGCTCGCTCGTGCCGGCCAGAATCGCACGCACAGCCGCCGACACCTTTGCAAAACGCGCTTTCGCTGCCGTCTGCGCCGCACTCGGCTCTTTCGTACTCGGGTTACACAACTTGCCGGTATAGACTTTACCGGTCTTCTTGTTTGTGCGGAAGTACACATCGCTGTGCATGCATACTTTCTTCTTCATGCTCTCAATGAGCGCCATAGGCTTAATCTGTGCCATAATAGTTAAAGTTTGGGTTTATGACCGCCCGGTCTTGGTCTCTTTCATGTATCGACCAATCTTGGGCGATCGGGTTAATAATGTATGTTAATTACCCCGGATTGTATCCGGTTTTTTCTTTGTCAATTAGTCCGGCATCTGATGCCGGTTGTCTTTTTCGGCGGTATAATTACCGCCGGGTCTCGCACGGTTTTTGGGATCATTTTGGGTCTTTTGGGGACTTACCATATCGCTCCACAAATCGTTCTCTCGCCGCCTTCCGTGCTGGTGTATCCACCCATTTCCTCGGGCACCGCTGCACGATCTGCTGTCCTTTGCATATCCGGAAGTAGTATCCATCCTTCCTCAACGCACCTCGTAGGCTCTCTATAGGAATAATCAATTCTGCTTTCATAATCTTGGTTTTTTATTAGGTTTCAAAATTGGGGTCCCCAAACAATTTTAATTTTGGGGGAGAGCAGAAGCATCAGCCGCTTTTATGTCGCCAAGCGACATTTGTGCGGACTGATTGCTGAACGCGACATTCGCATCTCGTTCGCACTTCGAACGTGACCGATACATCTTCAAGTCATTTCCGAAAGACACTGCAAAGATACGATGAACAAATTGTGTTTTGCAAATTTTTTCGCAAAAAAATGCAAAAAAAATGCATTTTTCATATTTCTTAGCCACAAGGGCACGATTAATTCACTTTTCCACATTTCCACGCATCGCTGTACCTTGATTTTTGGCTCATAATAATTATATAATATATAATATTATTATATTATTATGGGGGTTTTATCAACCCACACGGATGTGTGGAAATGTGAAATTGTGAAAATTCCACTCACACCCCGTCCGTTTTCCCTCTTCCGGTTAAAAATTGCATTTTTCCTCCATATTTCTCCCAAAATCTACTCTCACGATTTGTATCTTTGAGATTTTTTTCGTACCTTTGCACAAAATTTGGCATGTTCCCTTTTTGCGGCAAAAAGGAACATGTCATAAGGGAGACGGAGTGAGAGAAATGAGGGGAAAATCTTATCTCACTACGGTCGGCGATTATTTCTTGCGAAATATTCACTTTTCCACATTTCCACACATCCATGTGGGTTCATGGATTTTTTTTCAAATTCGCCGTCATTTACTCGCCGGTTTGCACAACTATCATGATTTCGGGTATGGTAATATTAGGATAGGCTCTCATCAATTCCACAATCTTCCCCGCAGTCTTTCCTAATTTCTTTGGTGTACTTTTGGTGTATTCTTTGGTGTACTTTTTGGTGCACTTTTCTGACCGATTTCCCACTCTTCCAGACGACGGGTCTTGGAGGAGAAATTGAGCCCAACAAAGAAGATTGTGCGTTTGTCCATTGCCACTTATAATACTGTGGTCTGGGGCAATCATTGACCAAATAAAGCCCATTTCGCTAAATTCTTCAAAATTTTTCTTCATTTTTGCTTAAATCTTCACTACTCTCTTGCAAATTTGAAAAATTTTTTGTATCTTTGTAGGCAAATTTAATTATGGCGTAATAATCGTTCCGCAGGATAAGAAATCGCCACAATTAGAAAGTGGTCAAATAATCGTTCCGAAGGATAAGAAATTCGACCACTTTAAACCCATCGAAATCGAGGGGGGTAGAATTTAAAAGCATCGAATTCGATGTCATTAACAAACTCAACCAGATTGCCATCCAACAAATGACCGTGTTGGAGAACGTTGAAAGCAAGCATGTATTGAAAGCATAAATCCAGTTGTCGCATATTTTGCGACAACCTATAATATAGAACATGATAAACGAGATTGTATTATACAAGCCTAACGAGCAATTCCAATTGGAAGTGCAAGTGAAGGATGAGACTGTCTGGCTCACGCAACAGCAAATAGCTGCTTTGTATGGAGTGAAAGTGCCAGCAATTTCAAAGCACTTAGCTAACATATTTCGAGACGGAGAGTTAGATAAAGATTCAGTTATTTCCATTTTGGAAAATACTGCCGCAGATGGCAAGGTTTATAGCACTCAGTTCTACAACTTAGACGCCATATTATCAGTTGGTTACCGCGTAAACAGCAAAAACGCCACTATTTTCCGCAGATGGTCTAACAAGATTTTAAAAGAATACATGCTCCGCGGTTATGCTGTCAATCAGCGCCTATTAGCTATGGAGGAACGCATGGATCGCCGATTGCAAGAACATACAGAGCAAATCCATGAACTGCAAGATAAGGTGGATTTCTTTGTGCGAACTAACGTGCCGCCTATTGAACAAGTGTTCTATGAGGGTCAATTCTTCGAGGCTCGTGTAGTATTGGAGCAAATCATCAAGACTGCCACCAAGCGCATTATCATTATAGACGCATATATAGATGCCGCCACGTTTGAAATGTTGGATGTGCGTGCGAAAGGCGTAACGGCGGATATATATTCGGATGGTGAGTATAAGACCTTGCGCGATGTACATAACGCGTCCAAAGTCAAACAACCGATCAACACACATAAATGGACAAAAGCCTCACACGACCGATGGCTGATTATTGATGACACGGTTTATCATTGCGGACACTCACTGAAGGATATGGGCAAGAAACTTTGTGCCATCACCCAGATCGGCACAACCCCGGAAGATATACTGAAACAAGTGAGATAAACATCCACTCTCGCCTACTCATCAGCCTAATCCATTGTATTACCCTACGGTTTTTTATGTTTATTGCTGCTTGTGGGTTTGCACCTCGTCAGAGGTGAGGATTAGATTGATAAGGTGATCATCAAATTTATTTGAATGAGCGCCTTAGCAAGCTAACACTCATGTGCGCAGCACAGCAAACCCATAAGCAGTGTTTATTTCGGTTTATTTTCTAATATCCCCATCGTAATAATTTTGGGATAATTTTTGGCAATTTTGGACTAAAAAACAAAATTCCTCCCCTATTTTTCCAAAATTCTGCACCCTACTCTTGCATATTTCAAAAATTTTTTGTATCTTTGTAGGCTGTTAAGAATTTTTTGTGCTATGCCGGTAATAAAGCAGAAACAGATACGCCACTTCGCGTTGGATCAGAAGAAAAAAGTTGTATCTTTGCAGCCGAAAATAAACTTTATCGGGCCGCGAAATCGCAAAAGTTCGCATTCAAAGCCCATTTAAATGCGATATCCGCATAATGGATGTGCCATAAAATCCCAAGGGAGTGCGTTTTGCACTCCCTTGGAAATATAGAAATCAATCACTATCAGTTGGCACATTGGCACTGCTGATGAGCGGGACTATAGTTTTTTCAGATAGTTGATCTCGCGGGAATACTGAATCATGTTCTCCGAAATGCCGAGAGAGGTGGAGGTGTCTTTCTTTTGAAGGATCAGATTCGGAATAATATTCCTGTGCGCCGCAGCTGGCGCGCAAGACCGAACGCGACATCATGCAGGTGGATATGTCGCAGCTGCGCGACAAGTTTGTGGGGGAGAGCGAGAAGAACGTGAAGGCGATCTTCACGCGCTACCGCCGTCTGTGCCAGAGCACCGAGCTGACGCCTATCCTGCTGCTCAACGTCGTTAGAGGTTGTAAATCTCACCTACTGCAGTTCGAGCCCCGTAACGGTGTAAGTGGCGTGGGGGTGACGGATGAGCAGTTGGCCGTCGCGGATAGTCTTTTGGCAAGCGGTAGAACGGTTGTCGGTGACCACGTCCACTGCATCGGGGTTCTCGTCGCCCTCGGCGGGAATCATCGTCCAGGCATTGAGCGACTGCAGCTCGGTTTCGCCGGTAGCATAGACGCTGACACCGGTAGCGGAAGTCGAGGTGGGGAAGATGCGCACGGAGTTTGCCCAACGGTCGTTGATAAATACGTCGAGCACCGAGTGGTCGAAGAACAGGTGGATCTTCATCGTCTCGCCCTGGGCGATGGTTGCGGGCAGCTCAGACGAATATGTCCCGCTGAACACACCGCCATCGTTGTTCTTGCGACCGATGCTCGAGCAGTCAACGACAAACTTGCCGGTGACGGGATTGTAATAGACCTTACAGGCTTTGCCTTCATCGTTTTGCAGCAGCTTGATGCCAAACTGGCTGTTGCTGACCGTGAACACAGCTTCCACCTCAATCTCGCGTCCTTCCACAGGGTTGAGCGAGAGGTCACCGTTGAGCGTCTGCGCCTCGAGCGAGACGTGGTTGTCGGAGCGGAGGTTCTTCAATCCTTCGTAGGGTTTCTGTACCAGTTCGCCCTGAGCATCGATGCTCCACTCGCGCGGGAAACTAAGGGTATGTGCCCAGCCCATGGAGTAGTTGGTGGAGCCGGAGAGCTTGTCGGGCACAATGCCGAGAGCGATCGTCTTGCCATCCTTCTGCAGGATGGTAGGCGATAGCAGACCGTAGCCTTCCTTGGCCATGCCTGACAGTTCGACCGTCTTCGGATCGTCCTGGGAGGTGTAGAATGTGCCCTGCTCGGTTATGCCGCCTACGTAGTAGATCGTCCGTACGCCTTGCGATGTGCCGAGCGGCGTGGCGGTGAACAGCCATTGACCGTCGCCCATCGGGGTGACATTAGGCATCTCGAAGAACGTGCCGCACTGCGATATGTTCGTGCCCGTAAAGAACGGGTAGCCTACGTAGTCGAATGCCTGCGTGTCGGCGTTGTACTTGTGCAGCGAGGTGGATGCTACGCCATCCTTGCTTGTGCCGACAATGCAGTAAGCATCGTTGCCGCTGCGGAAGAAGTACGGATCGCGGAAATCGGCGCTGTAGCCCGAAGGCGTGCCGCTGATGACGGGGTTCTGCGTAGCTTTGTTCCAGATGATCAGGCTATCATCGGCGGGCGTGGCCATATCGATGGATGCATGACCGTTATCCACACCGGTATAGAGTATCCAGGGCTGGTTGCCGGTGATGGCTTCGTCGGTGAACACGCAGCCTGACCAGCAGCCCTTGATGTCGTAGGATTTGCCGGGAGCGATAGCTATGGGCTCCTCCGTCCAGTTGCAGAGGTCTTCTGACGAGACGTGCCCCCAATGCAGGCGGGACATATACGGGCCGTTGCCGTTCTTCTGGAAGAAGAGGTGGTAGCGCCCGCCACTGTATGCCATACCGTGGGATTCGTTCATCCAGTTGGAGGCAGGCATAGCATGATGACGCGGACGGGTGATATCCTTGTAGAAGTGGGATATCGGCACATTGATGCTGCTCAGCACCAACTGACCGCTGATTGCTGACTGCTGACTGCTGACCGCTGATTGCACCTGGTCGGCAGTGAGCACCTCGTTGTAGATGTTGAGCTCGTCGATGATGCCGTTGTAGGTATTGAGCATGAACTGCCCTTCCTTGACATCCTTGGCAGACTTGCCTATATATAGATTGCCCGTAGGCAGATTGATCGTTCCTTGCTGGTAGGATGATGCCACTTGTTCGCCGTTCTGATACAGGGCGATAGATCCGGTAGCAGCATTGACGGTTGCCGTGAGGTTCACCCACTCGTATTTGGGGAAGTTCTTCGAGGCAAAAAGTGTTTTTAGTTGCCCGTTGATGTAGCATTTGAAGCCATACGTGCCTTGTGAGTAGAGGAAGAACGCGAATCCCTCCTTCTTCGTAGCGTCGAGGCAGGAGATGATTGCTCCTTCAAGATTGGCGGCGGCATCCATCTGCATCATCGGGTAGGTCTGGCACACCGTCCATAGAGAGACGGAAAGCGTCTGGTTGCTGAGCGCGTAGCTGCTCATCGGCACCTGGATGTACGACGAGTAGCCGTCGGTGCGCAGTCCGTTACCTTCCACGCCGGGCAGGTTTAAGCCGTGCTGACCGCGCAGGGAGTAGGTGTTGCCGCTTACTGACTCGGTGACCTCGTGGTCACCATTGATTTCCATAGGAAAGGAGATGACAGGCGTAACAGCCATGGCAACCGAAGTTGCCACAGCCGTTAGCGTCATCATTGTAATCGTGCGAATACGCATGGTTGTTAAAATTTTTGGGAGTAAGGATTACTTAATCTCTACACCCAGAGCGTTGTAGCGAACGTTGCCCTTGGTGATGATTACCTGACCGTTCTCAATGGTCTTAACGGCCTTAACGTCGGAGAACACGTTCTCAATAGCAGTCTCAGGAGTGGTGAGGTAGTTCAGCGCGTTCTTGGTCATCTTCTTCACATTGGCGATATAGTCGTTGCTGGAGCCCCACTGATATGCGCTGGCACCGATAGCCAATATTTTACCCGTGTAATCACCATCGGGGTTCATCTCTACGATAACGCCACCGCAGAAATCCTGTACGTGTCCCCAGATACCGAGAACAGTTACATTCCAGTCGCTCTCAAATTCCGGCAAGCGGAGCGGGTTGTCGTTCGCATAGTGGATATCGATGCCGGCAGTTGCAGCTTCGTCTTCAGTCAGGATAGTGGTAGGATCAGCGGGATCCTTGCGGAAGTAGTCCAGCCAAGCGATGTTGCGGTCGCAACGGGGCACCATGCCAATCAGGGGGAAGGTACCGTACGGCACATTTTCTTCGCCTTCTACCATCGTTGCGCTGTAAACCTGAATGGTATCAATGCCCTCATAGATAGGATGATCGGAGTTGTCGCGACGCGAGTCAGCGAGCGTCCACCACAAACCTACTTGGGGGTTGATCGACCAGATGTCGCCACCTAAGTCATAACCACCGGCTCCATATGACGGCTCATAGATACGACCGATGCGGTGAGCAATCATAGCAGCCTGCTTGGTCAGGAGCAGGTTACCACCTGCCTGAACATAAGCCTTCAGATCAGCAATAACAGCGTCAGAGATACCGGCGGTCTGGATATCATCGAGACCTTCGCGGTCAATGTTCACCCAGATGCAGGAGATACCGTTAGCAAAAGCGGTCTTGATGTCGTCCTTGCCAATCAGAACGCCCTCGTTCTTCTTAGCGAACTGGGTGTCATACCAGTTAGCAGCGTTCTGCTCGGGGTTCTCGGCGATTTCACCGAGAGTGGTGTTTGACTTCTCCTCAGGAAGGTTGGAGATACTTGCCTCAAGAAGCAGGAATGCATTCTTTGCATTCATCGAGAATGCTACCATAGCGGCTGCTACGAATAGTGAAAATCTTTTCATTTTGTTTTAAATTTAATGGTTGTTATTGATGAGTTTTTATTGTTTACCTGTGTGGTGTACCGTCCGGCGTGTGCCGGACGGACACCAACGGGATTTTATTTTGTTCTGTAGAACATGCTTACTTCAGGTACTCAATGATGTTCTTGGTAAGCGTTTGGTTGTTGCCGGCATACTCGGTGTTGGCTTCGTTGCCCATGTTGTAGGCCGCCAGACCGTTGCAGATCACCGTGCCGAGGAACTCGTCCTCATCGGCCTTGAAGACTATCAGACCGGCTACAGCGTCGTCAACAACCTGTCCCCACGTGCCGACAATCTCACTGTTGGTCTGCTTCTGGAACTTCTCGAATTTGTTATCTCCACTCTTGGTGAAGGTCAGGGAATTCATGTCCCAGAGGCAGTTGTGGTCGTAGCGATATACAGCGCCTATAAGCGGATAGGTGGTGTTCTCATCGCTATTCTTCTGCATGCCGGTTAGCAGTTGGTGACCGCGCTGGTCGTACGAACCGTTGAGCAGGTTGGCGTTCATGCTCCATACGTCGCCGCCTTCAGCACCGTCGGCCGAGTTGAAGAGGTTAGGCGCGTAGGCTGCTTTGACACGGCCATAGGTGGCGATGAGCTGCGTGGCGTGCTTGGACAGATACATGTTACCGCCGTTCTGGATGAAGTTACGCATAGCGGTCTTGATGGCTGCGGAAGACAACTCTTCGGGCAGACTCTCCACGCCCGGTGCTATATCCAGACGATCCACATGAATCCAGATCATCGATACCTCGCCCATGTTGATGTTAGCCATGTCGTCAAAGGTGATGAAGTTACCCTCGCCTTTGTCCACATAGTTCTCTTTGAACCACTTGGCAGCGCCCTTCTCCTCCTCGGTAGGCAGCGACTCGATGTCGTCAGCCAGCAGCACCATAGCCGGACGGGCTTTCTCCTCGTAAGCGATGGTGAAGATCAACGCCGCATTCGGCGAAACGACCTCGGTAGCAGGGTCAACATTCTTGTTCGTATAACGGATACGTACGGCGTACGACAGCTCGGTATTCACCGCAGCACGCTTGATCAGATACGACTCGCATACATCGAGTGTGGTCAGTTCCTGATTGTTCTTAACCACCTCGATAGCTATCATCTCGTAGCCCGCAGGAACATTGGTCGGCAACTCCCACGAGAGGGTCAGGTCACGACCGGCAGTCGAGTACTGCAGGTTATTAACGCCGGGAATATTGCTGTTGGCCGGTTCGGGGATATCCACAGGCTTGCAACCTACCATCACCAATGCCATCAGGGCTATCATATAGATTACCTTTTTCATAACTCTAAACTTTTAACTTTTAACTACTCTAAACTCTAAACGTTCAACTCTCAACTTACTGATACAATCCGTTGGAGTTCACCACCTCTTCGTAGGGCGTAGGCAGATACAACTCATCCTCCGTCAGCTGTGCGTCGCGATAGTAAGGGTGATCGATAAATTGACCTTTCTCAACATCGTACAACACTTCGGTCTGGAAGAAGTTATTCATCGTCTCAACGGCTATGCCCCAGCGTACGAGGTCGAACCAGCGGTGACCTTCCATAGCGAGCTCCAGGCGGCGCTCCATACGAACAGCCTTCCGGGCATCGTCTTGCGAACCGAACGAAGGATAGGGCTCAACCTTATAGTTGGCTTTGGTGACATCCATATCGGCGGGAACGTATGTTGCGTCGATGGATCGTTTGGCTTTGTTACGAACCTCGTTGACGAGGTCGCAAGCCGTGCTCAGGTCACCTTTCTCAACGCAAGCCTCAGCCTTGAGCAGCAGCACGTCGGCGTAGCGGAGGAAGCAGAAGTTCAGCGGGCTGGCACCCCAAGGCCAACCTTGTGCCATGCGGGTGTCGGTCGGGTCAATGCAGTTCTTCTTGCCACTGTACTGACCATAGATGCTCGGCGTACGGCACCAACCGAGGGTGTACATGTTACCACGGAAGGGGAAGCCTATACGACCCACGGTGAAGTCAATACGCGGATCAAGATTGCCGGAGTAGTTCTCAGTTACGTGTTCTGCCGGAGCGGTGTCGAGGTATGGCAGACCGCTGGCATCCGTACGGAAAGCGTCCACGAGGTTCTGACTGCCGTAGAAGAAGTCGTCGCCCGTACCATAGAGGTTTTTGTCGGAGTAAGTCACGTTAAGCAGATTGCTCCAGTTGATGTGCGCATTATCGTCGGCTGTGGAGCACTGCATAGCGATGATGGACTCGTAGGTGTTGTTGAAGTCAATCTTCGACATATCCAGGAAGTTGGGATACAACTGATACTTCCCACTGTTGATCACGTAGTCGGCATACACGATCACACTATCCCACTGCTGGGTATATGCGCAAGCCTTAGCCATCAGCGCGGCAGCAGCGTACTTGTTGAAGCGTCCCGGAGCCGGGGATGCAGCACTCATCATCTGATATGCCTCGCGCAGGTCTTGCTGGATGAAGCGCCAGATGTCGGCTTGCGTATAGGTCTTGTTGTCAATGGTGCTGGCATCATCGTTCTCGGTGATGTACGGCAGGTACTTGAACAGACGAACCAAGTCGTGGTAGTAATATGCGCGCAGCACCTTCAACTCGCCCAGGAACTGATTTTTATCCTTGATGCTTTCTGCACTCTGGATGGCAATCATCGCACGGTGAACACGCGAGATGGCGTAGTAGTTGTTTTTCCACTTGTCGAGTGCACTGACGTTGTCGGAGTAGATGTTGCTGATCTCGTACTGGTGGATGTTTCCCTCCATCGATACAGCACCGCCGCCCTTGAGGGCATCATCGGAGCGTACGTCGAAGATCCAGTTGGTACTTGGGCCAGCAAATGCCTCATTATTACCGAAGAAGTGAGCCTCCAGACCGGCATAAGCCGATGCCAGCAGACCTTCCACAGCGCTATCGTCCATCATGTCCTCGGTGAACTGACCGTAAGGCTTCTGGTCGAGCAGGTCGTTGCAAGCGGTCATGCCCATCATCAGGCTGACTGCTACTATGATATAACTAAACTTTTTCATATTCGTAAACTATTTAGTCTTTGTTCCTTAATCCTTATTCCATCAGTCCAATTAGAAGGCCATATTTACGCCCAATGAGAAGGTACGTGCACGCGGGTATGCACCACTGTCGATGCGTGAGCCGTAGGTGCTGAGCGGCAGTTCAGGATCCAAACCGGTGTAACGGGTGATGGTAAATACGTTCTCCAACTGCGCGAAGAAGTTGATACCTTCGCAGTGCCAGGGGGTGAGGACTTTCTTGGGCAGGTCGTAGCTGAGCTTGATATACTTCATCTTCAGGTACGAACCGTCCTCCACGAAGTAGGTAGACATACGGCTCTCATTGTTGACGTCAGTCAGCGCCACAGCGGGAATAGTGGCAGTAGGATTGCTCTCCGTCCATGCGTTGAGAATAGCCACGCCGCGGTTGTTGGCATCGTTCTTGCCGTTCCATGCGAAGTCCGTAAGGTTCTTGTTGTGGTTGATGATGTCGAAGCCCAGTTCGGAGTTGAAGAACATCGAGAGGGTCAGACCTTTGTACTTGAAGTCGAAGTTCAGACCCAGTGTCAGGTCAGGATTCGGGTCACCGATGATGCATTGGTCGGCATCGGTAATCTTGCCGTCACCGTTGAGGTCGCGGTAGATCAGACGTCCCGGAGCAGCGCCTTGCTGAATAGCGTGATCAGCTACTTGCTGCTTGTTCTGGAAGATGCCGTCGACTACATAACCGTAGTACACACCCATCGGTTGGCCTTCGATCAAGCGAACGTCGCCACCAATCTGATGCACATTGTCGTTCAGCTTGACAACGGTGTTCTTGTAGTACGAGAGGTTGAAGTTAGCTGCCCACGAGAAGCCACTGTAATCTTTGGAGCGGTAGTCGAGTTGCCATTCAACACCCCAGTTGCGCATGTCACCGGTATTCATGTATTTAGCGGCATTCTCACCGGCTACTGAGAGCACGGGCGGGATAGTCAACATATCCTTCGTATCCTTCAGATACCAGTCGAGGCTGGTGGTCAGTGCGTTGTTGAAGAACGCCATGTCCAGACCTACGTTCGTTTGCATCGTGGTTTCCCATTTCAGGTCTTTATTACCCGTGGTGGCCACCTTGATACCCGTTACGGTCGAAGTGTTCGTTCCGTTCAGGTCGTAGGATGAGTTACCGATATCGTAGGTATATGTGGAATATGCGGAATAGAAATTGGCGATGGCGGCATTACCGTTGGTACCCCAACCGGCACGAATCTTACCGTCGGTCATCCATTTCTGATCGGGGAAGAACGACTCAGCCGTGAAACGCCATGCAGCCGAGAACGATGGGAACCAGCCCGAGTTGTTCTTGATATACAAGCGCGATGTTGCGTCACGACGTACGGTTGCGCTAATCAAATAGCGGTCTGCAAAGTTGTAATCCACCTTGCCGAATACCGAGAACAGTCCCCAAGCAGCGGTAGCACCGGAGTTGGTCTGTGCATCCGAACCCGAGTTGATGATCATGTAGTTCAGGTTCTCGAAGGCGTAACCCTTGCGCGATGCGCCTACATCCTCCGAGCGGTAACCGATTGCCTCTGTACCGAGCAACGCATCGAAATGATGTACATCTTTCCATACATTGTTGTAGGCAATGGTGTTCGTCCATGTCCAGGTGTCGCCCTGACCGTACGAACGGCTCATGCTGTTCACAGCGGTCGGCTCAGCCTTGCGGTTGTAAGTGTTCGACAAGTATTGGATATGCTCGATACCGATGTTCGACTTCAGGGTCAACTCTTTGATACCCGGATGTACCTCGATGAAAGCGTTACCGAAGATGCGCCAGTTTACCGAGTTGTTGTCGCGTCCGAGATAAAGTTGCTGTGCCGGGTTAGCGTAGTCGGAATTGAGCACCTGCAGCGGAGAAACATAGTTTCCGTCAGCGTCGGTTACAGGCATAGCAGGATGTTGCATCAGGGTCAGCGAAGGAATACCGCGGTCGTTCTGCGTGTCGCAACCGTTGTTCTTCCAGCGGGCTACCATGAGGTTCTCGCCCACCTTTACCCATTTGCCGATATTGAAATCGCTATTCACGCGGGCGCTCAAGCGCTCGTAATAAGTCTCTTTTACCAAACCGTCCTGCGTCATGTAGTTGCCGGAGAAGTATACGTTACCTTTCTCACCCGAACTGGCGACGCTGGCATTCAGGTTGTGCGTCCATGCGGGGTGATAAACAGCAGCCTGCCAGTCAGTATCCGTCGGGACGAGAGTTGTCGGATCGCCCGTAGCAAGGTCGGTAGCATATGGTTTGAGGGTAGCCGTACCATCAGCAGCAAACGTGTAGAACGGATGATTCAGAGGCAGACCGGAGTTCAAGGCTGCCTGCCCATATACGTTGCCCCACTGCTCGGCGTTGAGCATCTTGTGCTGAGTGGCTATGGTTTGCAAGCTTGCCGAGTAACCGAGGTTAACGCTCAGACGGTCTTTCTTGCCGCGCTTGGTGGTGATGATGATCACACCGTTCGCTGCGCGCGAACCGTATATACTTGCGGACGAAGCGTCCTTCAATACTTGAATACTCTCTATATCGCCCGGGTTCAAGGAGTTGAGGTTCTCGTTGGTTGCTATACCGTCAATCACATACAACGGGTCGCTGCCGTTGACGGTGCTGATACCACGAATACGTACCGAACTGTTGCCACCACCCGGAGCAGCGTCCGTGGTGATCTGTACACCTGCCAGACGGCCTTGCATCGAGCTGAGCATGTTCGCGCTGCCTTCGCTCTGGGGCTTACTCATATCCATCACGCTTACTGCGCCCGACAAGTCGGCTTTGCGCTGCGTGGTATAACCGGTTACGATAACTTCCTCAAGCAGCTCGCTGTCTTCAGCCAGCGACACATGCATGACGGCCTGCGCAGGTAAAGTTTGTGACTTAAAACCTACGTACGATACGGTAACTTGAGCACCGTCAGCTACGGTCAACGCAAAGTTGCCGTCGAAATCGGTGATCGTACCGTTGCTCGTTCCCTCTTCTACAACAGATGCGCCGATCACAGGCTCACCGGTAGCCGACTCTGTAACAGTACCCGAGATGGCCACCTGGCCAAACATCGTCACTGCCCCGAAGAGTAGCATCAGAAGGGTTGTAAAGATTGTTTTGTTCTGCTTCATGATATTGAGCATTTTGTTTGTTATTGGATTGTTTCTTTAGTGAAACGGTCTTTTTTCTTTCAGCGCAGCGGTCTTTCTTCTGAAATCCGATGCAAAGGTACTGCTTTTTTCGCGTATAAGCAAATATTTATGTTGCATTTTGTGTCAAATATGTTGCAGTGCAACAAATCGTGCACTTTTTGCAACATTTTTACCATTGCGAGAGCAGCATTTCCTCCGTTTATTATTTCTTCAGTTCGTCGGGCAATACCGGCATAGCACCGTTCTGCGTGCAGACGAAGGCGCTGACTGCCACCGCTTTTTGGTGTGCCTCGCGGATGGATTTGCCGAGCAGGATCTGCGCGGTGAACGTAGCGGTGAACGAGTCGCCTGCGCCAACCGTGTCGGCTACTTTTACCTTGGGCGTTTGCACGTAACTCTCCTCGGTAGCGGTGAATACGTACGAGCCGATAGCTCCGCAGGTGAGGATAAGCATCTTCAGGTCGTACTTGGCGATCAGGTCGCAGCATACGAGGCGTGTCTTCCCGGCATCCTCGGCAATGAGCTTGCCCGGCTCGGAAGCTATACCCAGCAGCATGGTAGCAACTACGTCCAGCTCCTCGTCGTTGATCTTGAGCACATTGGCGCGGCGCAGCGACTCGGAAATAACCTCGGCGGTGTACCAATGCTGGCGCAGATTGATGTCGAACACGCGCAGTGCCGATTTCGGTGCTGCATCCAGGAAGGCGTGGATGGTCTTGCGGCTCGTTTCCGAACGTTGTGCCAGCGAACCGAAGCAGATAGCCTCAGCGTTGTGAGCTACCTCGAGCATCTCGAAGGTAAGAGGGATATTGTCCCATGCCACACCCAGGCAGATGTCGTACTGCGGTACGCCCTTGGCATCCAGCGTTACCTTGACCGTGCCGGTAGGTTGCTCCACCTTGGGGAGAATGTGGTTGAGATTTACTCGCTCGAAGGTCTCGACAATCTCCTCGCCCAGCTCATCATCGCCGATGGCGGAGATAGCGCAACCGTTCAAGCCAAACTGACTAACATGATACGCAAAGTTCGCAGGCGCGCCGCCCAGTTTGCGTCCTTCAGGCAGGCAGTCAAACAGTGCCTCGCCTATTCCTACTACGTACTTCATTATTTTTTTATTTTAAAGGTGTAACATGTTAAGTATATAGCACCGATGGCCATGACGAGCACAGCACCTATCGTGCCGGCAGCCTGCGAAGCGTAACCCATGAAGAACGGGAAGATCGTTCCGCCGAACAGACCCATGATCATCAATCCGCTGACCTCGTTCTGTTTCTCCGGTTCGGATTTCAGTGCTTCTGCAAAGACGATGGAGAAGATGTTGGAGTTACCGAAACCTACCAACGCAATACCCGTATAGAGCACGGCTTGCGTCTGACCGATACCCATGAGCACCATAGCCGCTACGATCATCAGTGCCGAGATAGCGAAGAAGATCTTGCTGGGTACATAGCGGAGGATGAACGAGCCGCTGAAGCAACCGATAGTACGGAAGATAAAGTACAGCGAGGTGGCAAACGCTGCGGCATCCAACGTCCAACCCAGGCGCTCCATGAGCAGCTTGGGGGCTGTAGTGTTCGTGCCTACGTCAATACCTACGTGGCACATGATACCCAGGAAGCAGAGCAGCACGAACGGACGGCCTAACAGTTTGAAGCAATCAATGAAACTCGAAGCTTTGCCCTCGATAGGTTTCTCCTCGATCTTCGTGAAGTACAGGAAGATAGTAGCCAGCACACCGATCACTCCGTAGATGACGAATACCACACGCCAATCCAGACCGAAGGTAGGAATAGCAGCCACGGCACCCCAGGTCATGATGATCGGTGCCATGAACGAAGCGATAGCTTTCACGAACTGCCCGAACGTAAGCGTCGAGGCGAGTTTGTCACCGCTGATGAGGTTCGTAACGAGCGGGTTAAGCGAGGTCTGCATGATGGCATTGCCTATGCCCAGCAGCGAGAATGCTGCCAGCATCAGCCAATAGCCGTTGCCGAACAGCGGCAAGCAAAGCGACAACAAGGTAACCACGAGTGATACGAGCACCGTGTTCTTACGGCCGATACGGTTCATCAGCGCCGATGTAGGCACGGAGAAGATCAGGAACCAGAAGAATACCAATGACGGGATGAAGTAGGTCTGTGCCTCGGTCAGTCCGAGATCAGCCTGTACATGGTTGCTGGCTGCACCTACCAGATCCACGAAACCCATCGTGAAGAAGGTGAACATTACGGGCAAGATTGCCCAACTTGACTTTTTCATATGCTATTAGAGTATTTGTTATGTCAGCCATGCATGGCTGACCCATTATTATTACTTGATATCGTAGATGGTAGCTTTGCCACCTTGAATGTCCATGTGGTTGTACGGCTCGGACGGGAAGACGAGGTTCGTCATAGCCCACTCGCCGTCGGTGCCGAACGCCTCGATCGAGCAATGGTCGATGTAGAGGGTGACATGGTGCACATCGTGCTTGACAAACAGCGGAGCAACAGTTACGGCTGCAAACTCCGGTGAGAACGAGCAGTCGCCTGCCTCGGTGCGATCCATGGCAAAGGTCTGCGCCTCGGCAGACAGGGTCATCACCACTTTCTCGCCCTTGTCGTTGCTCAGGGTAATTATAGCACCGTCTTTACCGCAGAGCTCCAGGTCGATGATCACGGCATCGCCGATGTTGCTTACCTTGTTGCCGCGGAGCGCCTCATTCTCAGCCGAGGGCACTACGCGTACGCGGTACTCGCCTGCGTCATCCTTATACAAACTAAGGTCGCGGGCGATGGTGTTCTGGCTGCGGAAAGCTACGGTAGGAACGATGGTAGCATACTGCCAGTTGCTCATCCAGCCGATAGCCACGATGCGGTTGTCGGGTGCGTTATGCCAGGTGACGGTGGCATAGTGGTCTTTGCCGTAATCCAGCCACTTGGTCTCGTCGGGCTCGTCGATGCAGGTGAAGGTCTTGCCGTCCCAGTTTCCTACAAAATACTGCGTAGCACTGCCGCCAAACAGTCCACCGGGGTTGATATTAAGAATAAGTACCCACATGTCGTCCATCTTCACGAGGTCGGGGCACTCCCATACACCGCCGTGGCAGCCGTACTCGGCACCGAAGCGGCTTGCCAATTCCCAAGATTTAAGATCTCTTGACTGATAGAAACGAACTTCCTGCTGGCAGGCAAGAATCATCGTCCAGCAGTCGGCTTGCTCATCCCGGAATACTTTCGGGTCACGGAAGTCGGCTATATCGCCCACGAGCACGGGATTACCCTCATATGCTGTGAAGGTCTGACCGCCGTCGTTGCTGTATGATATGGATTGGTTCTGCGCCTCGGCGGCAGAGGTGTAGATAGCTATGATCGCATTCTCGCCAAACCCTGCAGTGTTATGGCGGTCAATGATGCACGAACCCGAGAAGATCATGCCGTTGGCATCAGGATAGATGGCTACGGGCTGATGATCCCAGTGTATAAGGTCCTTGCTGGTGGAGTGTCCCCAGTGCATAGGCCCCCACACTGTGCCTTCGGGATAATACTGGTAATACAGGTGCCATGTGGCAGTTGATTCGTCGAAGAACATACCGTTCGGGTCGTTCATCCAATTAGCCTCCGGAGAGTGGTGATACACCGAGCGGAAAGGCTCATCGGTAGCATGAACCGAGGGGTTGGACAGCTTTGTGCAGCTCGTCGTGCCGACAAGCGAAATGACAAATAAAGCGAGAATTGATTTTTTCATGATCTTGTGTGTTTTCAAATTACGCTGCAAAATTACAACTTTATTCGCAAATACGCAAAAAAAGATGTTGCAAAATATGACACGTATGTTTCATTGCAACAATTGTGGCATATTTTGCAACATGGTTACAAGCGATCCGGTGCTTGTCAGCGTTCGCTGGGCAGCTTGCTGAAGTATTCTTTATAACATTTGGTGAAGTAGCCCGGACTGGAGAAGCACATCTCGTTCGCCACTTGCTGTACGGTCATGTCGGTTGTTTGCAGCAGGTGGTCGGCGTGGAGCAAGCGTCGTTCGCGGATATAATCGAGCGGACCTTTGCCTGTTACGGTCTTGACGCGGCGGAAGATCTGCGTGCGGCTCAGTTGCAGGGCGCTCCCCAGGAACTCGACATTCAGATTCGGGTCGGTAAGATGTTCATCCACAATCTGCTTCATCCGTTCGGCAAAGGCCTCATCGCGTTTGCTGACCTGAATGGATTCCAGGGTCTGCTCCACTTCCGCGAGTTGGGGCAGGATCTCCTTGCGGATCTCTATTTTCAGTTTGGTTTGCAGGAAGATAAGTATCGATATAGCCAGCAGGAAAAGCAGTCCGATGAGCGCGTTTGTGATGATCAGGATCGTTCGGTCGGAGTTGATCTGATGCCAGCGTGTATCGAAGCGTTGTTGTAGCAGCTGCATGGTTTCGATATCATGCTGCCTCTCCTTGTATTGCACCAGCATTGCCGGCGCGGAGGATGCATCGATCATGCTCGTCTCAAGCACGGTGTCGCGAACGAACGGCTTACGTGACAGGATGCGCACAGCCGTCTCGATCACCAGGTCGCCGCGCGATGCATACGTAGCGGAACACTCAATGAGCTCGTTGGATATGGCCTCCAGCCCCACGATGATACCGTCCACACCCATGATATGTACGCTGCCAAGCCCGTACCCTTTGCTGTCCCGCACGGCTTCCGCGGCACCGATAGCCATCAGGTCGTTCTGTGCCACGATAGCATCCACATTCTTGTTCGTTCGCAGGTATTCGCGCACCACGCGATACGCCTCATCCTTCTGCCAATCACCGAGCACCTGATGCACTACAGGACGAGGCTCGGCCATCGCGGTTATACTGTCCGTCATGCCCTGGTGGCGTTTCTCGGCAGGCGTAGAACCCGGCAGGCCGATCACCTCCAGTACCTGCAACGGCTGTGGCTTCTGTGCTTGCAGCGACTGCAGCCACTCCGCCATCAGTACCCCCACGCGGTAGTTGTCACCGCCGATGAACGCTGTCCACTCGTCGCCTGACACACGCCGGTCGGCTACCACGACGGGAATCCCTGCACGGTAAGCCCGTGTCACGGCAGGCTTGACTTCTTCCGCCTCGTTCGGACTGACGATGAGCAGATCCACTTTCTCCTGAACGAAACTGTCAATCTGTGCACACTGCAACTCGCTGCTGCCATAAGCTATGCGGGTATATAGCGTCATCTCGGGGTGCAACAGCAACTCGCGGTTCATCTCCTCGTTCATCTTCTGACGCCACGCGTCATCCAAACATTGACTGACACCTATACGATAGTCAGGCTGACGATTGCAACCGATGCTCACAAACAGAAGCATCAAGCAAATGAGAAAGCTACTATAGCAGGGTTTTTGCATGGTAATAAGGTTTTGCGTTACTTAATCGGGTTGATATATGCCGTCGCGTTTGTAAGGCTCGAGATGGATGGAGATCAGCGTCTCTTGACCGAAATGCTCGCGCAAGCGCTTCTCAAGGAGCATGCTATGCCTGTGCGCCTCGTAGAGTGAGGTGCTACCCGGCATACGCAGGTGCATATCAATCGAATAGACGTTTCCCACACGGCGTGTGCGCATCTTGTGCAGTTCGCTCATGTCGGTATCCTGCGCCACAATATCGCGTATCTGTTGTTCTACTTCTTCGGGTAATCGCTTCTCGAGCAGATCTTGTATGGCTTCGTGCAGCATCTTGGCTGCCGTAACGAGGATAAAGATACTGACCAGCACGGCGGCTACAGGGTCAAGTATCGCCCATTGACCACCCAACAGCAGCGCTCCGCCTATACCCAGTGCGGTAGCTACGGACGAGAGGGAGTCGGTGCGGTGATGCCAGGCGTTGGCTTGCAAGGCCGGAGAATTGACGCGCTTGGCTACAGCCACTGTTGTCCAATATACCGCCTCTTTCGCCACGATACTGATCAGCGCAGCCCACAGAGCTATGCGTCCGGGAGTGAGCAAGGGCTCGCCATGGATGGCGGCTACTATCTTCTCCACCCCTTCGGCGAGCAGTATGCCGCCGGCAGCCACAAGCGCGATGGCTACAATAGCCGTGGCAAGGGTTTCGTATTTGCCGTGACCGTACGGATGGTCGGCATCCGCCGGACGGCTGCTGAGCCGAACAAACAGCAACACCACACAATCCGTGAGCAGGTCGCTGAGCGAATGCACGGCATCGGCAATCATAGCCGCCGACGCACCGAGCACACCGGCTACAAACTTCAGCGCGGTAAGCAGAATATTGACAACACCCCCCGCGACAGTGATGCGGTAGATGTCTTTCTCGCGCGTGGAAGCGTTAATATGCAGATGGCTATGATTGTGCATGATTCAAGTCAGCTATATATCGGTGAACAAGATGGGTGGGAAAGCCCATGACGGTAAAGAACGAGCCTCGGATGCCGCTCACGCCAATATATCCTATCCACTCTTGTATGCCATACGCCCCGGCTTTGTCGAGCGGGTGATAGTGCGATACGTAGTAATCGATATCCGCATCACTCAGGGGCAGGAACGTCACATCGGCGCGGTCTGCGAACGACTCCAGGCAAGGCAGGCCGTCCTTCAGGCGAACAAACGAAACGGCAGTAAAGACCTGATGCGTCTTGTCGCTCAGGCTGCGGAGCATCTGCCGCGCTTCATCCTCCGTGTGGGGCTTGCCCAACACGCAGCCATCCGACCAAACGATTGTATCCGAGGTGATTAGCAGTTCATCGGCCGACAGACTGTGCGCAGCGAGGTACGCGCGCGCCTTTGCGCGCGATATATATATAGGTATATCCCCTCCGCGAAGTGTGGACGGATACGACTCATCGGTATCAATCACCACTTCCGAGTGCTCGATATCCATGCCGCGCAATAGTTCGCGGCGACGTGGAGACTGCGAACCCAAGATGATTTTCATAGCAATCGTGCAATAATAAAACTAAACATTGTACCCATAAACAGCACGAACTTCATAGCCCGTTGGGCTGTTCGGTAGTCGGAAGGAATGCTCGCTGACCATAGCAGGTAAAGCACGCAGGCTATGGGTACAAGCAGACCGAATACGGTAAACCGTGTGGTTAGCGTGGAGGGTATAACCCACCATGCGAGCCAGCATATACATGCTACCATCACGGCGATAAGCAGCGTAACGATCACCTTGGTGACCGTGTCGCCATATACGACGGGCAGGGAGTGGCACTCCAGTTCGCGGTCACCTTGCTGATCCTCCATATCCTTGATGATCTCGCGGATGAGTGTTCCCCAGAAGGCGAATGCCGCAAATCCTCCGATCCACAGATAGATGTCGTGGGGCAAAGTGGTCAGCTCCAATACATTCATATTGCCGTGCACATGGCTGTAGTGTTGCTCAAGGTAAGCTACATTGGCAATGGCCACGATGAGCGGTGTCAGACCTGTCACGAGCGCTACCATCAGATTGCCGATAAGCAGCAACCGCTTGTAGGACGCCGAGTAGAACCACAATAATCCCGGCACGAACACGAACACTACACCCAGCACCCAACTTCTGAGCAGCCAGGCGGTGATCAATCCGCACAGCAAGCCCAGCCCCGTAAGCATCTGAAACATCAGCATGGCTTGCTGCTTGCTCACCGAGCGTGTGACGATCAGCCGGTCGGGACGGTTGATGGCATCGATCTTGACATCGAAGTAGTCGTTGATCACATATCCTCCGGCTGCTATCAGGCAGCAGGCCATCGTCATGAGCAGCAGAACGTACCACGGCAGCTGTTCGCCGAAGTAGGCGGCACAGAGAATGGGTGTTGCCACCCACTTCTCCATGACGTAGATAACCACAGCCGTCATCAGCACGTTCTGCCAACGTACGAGTAATAAGAAATCTCTGAATTTGTCCATGTGTCAGTAGAGCAGCCAAGCTTGGCTGCTGCAATTATTAGTGGAGTTTCAGTATTGCTCCTGTCCAAGCGGGCAGCGTGATACGTATCGGCGAGCTTGTCATCAGCGGTTCGTCGTAGGTCTTGCCTGAGAGCAGGTCAACAGCATGTACGCTCAGCTTCTCATCCATCTGCAGATAGATGAACGCATCGGTTGGAATCGTGACGGGCACATCCACCTGCTTGTCATCGAAATTGACGACGATGAGCAGCGTATCCTTGCCGTGCTTGCGCAGGAAGGCATACTGCTTTTGGCGGTTGAATCCCTCGCCCTGGGCATACTCCAGATCGTACATCTTACCCTCGGTAATAGCCGGGTTGGTCTTGGCAATCTGCAGCAACTTGCAGTAGAAGGCACGCAATTCGCTCTGCTCGTCATCCAATCCGGCTCCGTCGAACTTGCCTTTGTTTGCCCAAGCCTGAATGCTCTTCACACCCCAGTAGTCGAAGATCGTCGTGCGACCGTCCATGCCGGAGAAGCCCTCGACATCCATACCTTTCTCGCCCACCTCCTGACCGGAATAGATCATGACGGGGTTGGTACCGAGCGTGGCGGCTACGATCATAGCCGGCTCGGCAGCCCGTCCGCTACCGCAGAAGAAACCCGATGCGAGGCGCTGCTCGTCGTGGTTCTCCAGGAAGTAGAGCATATGCTCGCGGATATCGTCCACTGCTTGCCACTGGTGGCTTATACCCTCGGCGCTATAGTTGCGGCTGGTCACGGCACGCAGGTAATCGTACATACCCACCTTGTCGTACAGGAAGTCGAAACCTGCCTTCAGGTACGGACGGTACAATCCCGGATCGTAGATCTCGGCAATGAACTGAACGTTCGGGAACACGGCGCGTACGCGATGGATCGCCCAATCAAAGAACTCCACGGGCACCATATGTGCCATATCCACGCGGAAAGCATCGATACCCTTACCTGCCCAGAACAGTAGGATGTCGCACATCTTGCGCCAAGTATCGGGTATGGGGTCGAACTGCTTCTCGCAACCGCCCATATAATGCACACCGTAGTTGAGCTTGACCGTCTCATACCAGTCGTTGACAGACGGGTGAGCACTGAAGCAGTCGTTGCCTGTCACCTTGGCGGGGAACTCATGGTAATCGCCGATGTCAAACGAGGGGCGGAACTCCTCACCGGGGATGTAGTAGAAGTTGTTCAGCGGCGAGAATGCCCACTCGGAGTGGTCGTGTTCGCCCAGATCTTCCACACCGGCCGGCCTGCAAGCAGACTTGTACTCGCGCGACACATGGTTGGGCACAAAGTCAATGATGACCTTCATGCCGGCCTTATGTGTGCGGGCTACGAGTGCCTCGAACTCCTCCATGCGTTTCTGCTCATGCACAGCCAGGTCGGGATCGACATCGTAGTAGTCGGTGATAGAGTACGGGCTGCCTGCCTTGCCTTTGGTGATAGCCGGCGTGTTATGCTGTGCCGTAGCGTGGCGCAGCACGCCTGTGTACCAGACGTGCGTCGCGCCAAGCTCCTGGATGGCTTTCAGTGCCTTGGTGTTGATGCCTGCAAACGTTCCGCAACCGTTAACGGTCTTGTCGGCCTGAGGCACACGCGCGGTCACATAGTTCGTGAACCAACGCGGAAAACATTGATAGATGATTATTTTGCTCATGTTACTTAACGAGTGCGGCGGTGTCACTTGCGATCATCAGTTCTTCGTCGGTAGGTATAACAACGACCTTCACCTTCGAATCCGGGGTAGAGATAACGGCTTCCTTGCCGCGGATGGTAGCATTCAGCGCTTCATCGACCTTCACACCCATGAACTCCATATCGCGGCAGACAGCTGCGCGCATCGATGCCTGGTTCTCGCCTACACCTGCCGTGAACACGATGATATCCACACCGCCCATGGCAGCGGCAAACGCACCGACATACTTCTTGATCTTGTAGTTGTACATGTCGGTAGCCAGTTTGGCACGCTCGTTGCCTGCCTTCTCGGCAGCCTCCAGATCACGCATATCGGAGCCTACACCCGAAACACCTGCTACGCCGGACTTCTTGTTCAGGAAGTCGGACATCTCGTCGGGGGACAAGCCGAGTTTCTTCTCCAGGAACGTAACAGCACCGCCATCGACATCACCGCTGCGCGTACCCATCATGATACCCTCGAGCGGGGTGAGACCCATGGTCGTATCCATACACTTGCCGTTCTTTACAGCTGCCAGCGAACCTCCGTTGCCGATATGGCAGGTGATGATACGCTGCTTGTCGTACGGTACACCTAAGAATTCGCATACACGCGCGCTTACGTAGCGGTGCGAGGTGCCATGGAAGCCGTAGCGGCGTACGCCATACTTCTCATATACCTCGTACGGCAGAGCGTACATATAGCTGTAGGCCGGCATCGTCTGGTGGAATGCGGTGTCGAACACACCTACCTGCGGCAGACCGGGCATCAGCTCCTCAACGGCACGAATACCCTTCAGGTTAGCGGGGTTGTGGAGCGGAGCCAGATCGCTGACCTCCTCAAAGGCCTTGATCACCTCCGGCGTGATCAGTACCGACTTGGCGAACTTCTCGCCGCCGTGCACCATGCGGTGACCTACTGCGTCAATCTCTTTCAGACTCTTGATAACACCGATCTCGGGGTCGGTCAGCAACGAGAAGATGAACTTCACGCCCTCGGTATGCTCGGGCATATCGTGCATGATCTGTTTCTTCTCGCCATTAGCGAGTTTCACTTTTACGAACGCACCGTCCAAGCCTACGCGCTCTGCGCCGCCGGAGGTCATAACACTCTTGTCGTCCATGTTGTACAATGCATACTTGATAGACGAACTGCCACAATTCAAAACTAAGATTTTCATGGTTATTTATTGTATTTTAATGATTAATGATTCTTGTTATCGCAGCCAAGATTGGCTGCGAGCTTTAGTCTTTTATCGCCTGATTAGCGGTGATAACTACCATCTGCACGATGTCTTGCACCTTGCAGCCGCGGCTCAGGTCATTGACCGGAGCGGCTATTCCTTGCAGAATCGGACCAATGGCATCCGCGCCGGAGAAGCGCTCTACCAGTTTGTAACCGATGTTTCCAGCCTGCAGGTCGGGGAACACGAGCACGTTGGCGTGACCGGCCACCTTGCTGCCCGGAGCCTTCTTCTCGCCTACACTCGGGATCAGTGCGGCATCAGCTTGCAGCTCGCCGTCGATCTCCAGTTCGGGTGCCAGCTCGCGTGCCATAGCCAGCGCTGCAGTCACCTTATCCACATTCTCATGCTTGGCCGAACCCTTGGTGGAGAACGACAACATTGCCACGCGCGGCTCGATGCCTGCTATAGTGCGGGCAGTCTCAGCGGTCGATACAGCGATCTGTGCCAGTTCCTCGGCATTGGGATTGGGATTCACTGCGCAGTCAGCAAACAGCAGGAAGCCGTCCTCGCCGAGATGCTTGGCGGGGGTGAACATCAGGAAAGCGCCGGATACAATCTTGCAACCGGGTTTGGTCTTCAGGATCTGGAAAGCCGGACGTATGGTGTCAGCCGTGGTGCCGCGTGCACCTGCCAACTCACCGTCGGCATCGCCGGCCTTGATCATCAGGCAACCCAGATACAGCGGATCTTGGGCTTTCTTCTTTGCCTCCTCCTCTGTCATACCTTTGGCTTTGCGCAGTTCGAAGAGCAGATTGGCATACTCGGGCATCTTCGGATCCGTTGCGGGATCGAAGAGGGTGGCCTTGTCGATATGGGCATAGCCTTTCTCGGCGGCCATCTTGCGGATGACCTCCGGATTACCGATCAGAGTAAGTTTGGCCAAGCCTTGTTCCAGAATGATATTAGCTGCCTCCAGGGTGCGAGGCTCGTCGCCTTCCGGCAACACGATGCGCTGCGGATGATTCTTCGCACGCTCGTACATTGATTTTAAGATATCCATAATTTTGGTGATTTTTGTTATGCGATTATTGAAAAATTACTACAAAGTTACAAATAAATATGCAAATATGCAAGTATTTTGCATTTTTTTTTGCATTTTTTGCATTTTTTTTTAATTTTTCTTGCATATTTGAAAAAAAAGTATTATCTTTGCAGCCGATTTGTGAAAAAATGCAACTAAAAAAAGATATGCGCGCAAAATTTATTGTATTAGCAATTGCCCTTTGTGGTATGTTCAGTACCATGATGGCGCAGGAACCTGAGGCGGTTGATACAACCACTTTGGGTGTTCACCCATTTAAGGCTACTGCCAATATGGCCAAGCCGACAGCTGCGTTCTCACTTGTATTCAACGGCGGCTTGAGTTTCTTTAACGGTGACTTCAGCATGAATCGCCCGTTTACGAACCTTGGTTATGGCGGTGGTTTGGCGTTGGAGTACAACTTCAGCCCGGTTTGGGGTTTAGGCGTAGGTTATCACTTTGATATGCCACAAATCATAACCGGCAAGGACGAGGCCTTTTCAAAGTATGTTGGTGATGACATCGTAAGTCTCGCTGTGCCCAAAGGCACGCCTATATACAAGAGCATGATGCACAGCATGCAGCTGTACGTGACCTTTAATATGGTGAACGCCTGGTTTCCGAAAGCTGTGTCGGACATCTTTGCTTTGAACGTTTGGTCGGGTATCGGTACAACTATATACAAGAACAAGATATCATTCAGCGATTCCGAAAACAGCGGTGACAGCCAGCAATATATACAGGACGACATGACAAGCCCCAAGACTCCTGCTGCTACCAAGCCGGAAACAGTTGCTTATATCCCGTTCGGCATATCAACTGAGTTCAATGTGTCGCGTGAGATCGCATTAGGTTTGCGCATGCAATACGATATCTTCTTGAGCGATTATGTAGATAACCGCTACAGAAAATCTACTGTTAACAAACGCAACGACGGTATGTACGATGCCGAGTTGGTACTCCGCTGGAAGATCAATGCTACGGAGAAGAACCACGTGAAGAACGTTGCTTCGTACGAGGTATTGGAAACGAAGTACTACGAGTCGCACCCCGAAGAGCTGCATATCTATGAGCATCGTGTTGATACGGTTGTCGTATTCCACAAAGATACAGTGGTTATTATCCACCGCGATACCGTTGTGCTGACCGACAAACGTGAGCAGATTGCTCCGTCAACTGTTGCTCCTGCAACTACGGCTCCCGTTGTTAAAGAGCAGCCGAAACTTGCTCCGGGTGAGATCATGGTTCTTAGCGAAGAGCGTCATGAGGAACTGAAGCTCCAGGAAGATTGGGCTCCGAAAGCTCAACCGACCGTAGTGGAAGGTCAGTCGCTCAGCCAGTTGGCTCGCAAGTACTACCGCAACACGTTCTGCTGGGTATATATCTGGTTGGCTAACCGTAGCGTGGCTCCCGATCCTAACCTGATTCTGCCTGCTGTACAGCTTCAGATTCCTGTGCTGAATGACCAGCAGAAAGCCATCACCAAAGAGGAAGCACGTGCCGTTGCAGCCCGTGCCCGCGGAGAGCAATAAAAAAGTGTTCGGCTTGCCGAACGCATGTAACCATCTTCGTAAAAAGGGGTTCTTTGTAATACTCGAAAAAGATCGTGCAACGATGTTTTTCGAAGAGCCGAGGCAATCGTGCGCTTAATGTCGCCCAGCGACATCCGGAAGCACGATTTGCCGAACGCGAGGTCTCATAGCTCAGTTGGTTAGTAGCACCTGACTCATAATCAGGGGGTCGTAGGTTCAAGCCCTACTGAGACCACAAAAAGCGGAAGTTTCGACTTCCGCTTTTTGTTTTTGGGGGTATTATTGACCAAGCTTGGTCAATGGCTTGGGGGCAGGGAATAATTAACCCGGTCAATGGCTTGGGGGCAGGGAATAATTAACCCGGTCAATGGCTTAGGGCGGTGAATAATTGACCATGCATGGTCAATAGCAGGCTTATTGCTGCGTTTCGAGAGCACGTACGCGTGTGAGCGTCTCACGCAACTGGCGCTTGCGGTTCAATATCTCGTCGCTGAGCGCAGGGATACGTGCCTCGAGCGAGGCGCGGGTGTTGCTGTCGGCTTCGTAGTACTGATGGCGCAGACTGTCGAGCATCTGCTGCGCTTGCTGTTGCGTCTGCTGCAGGCGGATATATTGCTCGTACAACACGCGTGCCGAATCGTTGTGGAAATCCGAGAGATGCGTATACAATGCGTCATCGGATAGTACGAAGTATATGGAGTCGGCCTGCCCGGGTTGAGCAGCTTGTTCCGGCTTGAAACTGCGGGAAGTGCTCGTTGATGGCGCGATGGATACTTCAGGCTGAAGCATCGGCTCTGCTGACGCGGTTAGAGGTGCCAAACTGTCCAAGCGTGCGAGTGCGACAAGTTCGTGCTCCGGCAGTCCGCGCAGGAACGTACGTTCACCCAAGACGATACGGTACACCTCTACCGAGTCACTGCCCGGACAATGTCTGTCGGTAGCAAAACAGGCATAACCGAGATGCTCGTCGGCCGCAAACAGGTAATCATCCGCCGGCGAGTTGTACGGCATACCGATGTTCTCAGCCGGCAGCCATTCGCCCAAGGCAGCGTTGTAGCGGGTCATATAGATATCCAGTCCGCCTAATCCACCCTCACGATCGGAAGCGAAGTAAAGCGTGGCACCATCGGTGAGCACGAACGGATAAACGTTCGTTGTGCCGTTGTTGACGGTTGCACGCAGGGTATCGGGTGTCTCCCAATGCTCGAGCAGGCGTTGCTGACTGACAAGCAGGGTACGCTCCAGCGTGGTGCTGTCCTGTTGCTCCGAGGTGCGTACGGCATAGTAACGCCTGTCACCGCGCTGGGTGGTAAAGATACTGCCCAAGCTATCCAAGCTGAGCAGACCTGCCTCCTCGCTGAGCGGGTAAGCAGTTAGGAGGTCTGCTTTCGGTATCCGTTGAACATCTGTTACTTCCACCTTCGAAACATGCTTCAGATAACGGGCTATGACCTGCGCTGAGGCGATGCGCTGCTGCACGGGTTGCCAACGCTCGTGGTTCTCGTCAATCGAAGGCAGAAAAGCCTCGTACGCGGCGATGGCTTCTGCCATGCGCCATTGGCTGTAATAGATCTCTCCCAGGAAATAGTTGCGGAGCGGATACTTGGTGCCCGCCTTGATAAACAAGGCTTCGGCAGCCTCCAAGTCACCGACCTCCTGTGCACAACGTGCCGCGCGGTACAAGTATAACGGGTGCGTGGGTTGCTTGCGTAGCAACGATTCATATACAGCACGCGCCTCGGCATACTGATGATTATTGAACAGGTCATCCGCCTGTTTGGCACTCTGACCGTACACCATGGTGCACGACAAAAGCGCAAAAACGATTATGGTTGATATGTGTCGCATAATAACAAATGAAATCGGCTACAAAGGTACGACTTTTTTTTAATATTTCCAAACAAAATCTTTCGATAGTGGGCGAAAATATGTTTTTCGACATATTCACTTAAAAAAAATAGCATAATTTACATGCTTTTAGTTAGTAATTGTTTTCAGCCGTACTATTATATCACATCGCAAGCGGAAGGTGCCGAAAGGCACACCACTTTTCTGTAACCATAGTTTGCATTCCCAAGGCAATTCTATATTTTTCCAACATTCCTACAAAAAATATTTGCATATTTCAAAATATTTTACTAACTTTGTATCGTTTTTGAGGATTCAACCAAAAAACTCAATATTTCATTAACAACTAAAATTTTTCAATTCATGAAAAAAATCTTTTCTCTTCTTGCTGCTGTGCTCTTTGCAAGTAGTATGTTTGCGACGAACACCTTCGTTCCCTTCTCAGGTGATCTCGTAGAGGGTGATTACCTTATTACCTACAATGGCGGTGCAATGAAAGCTAGCATTGCTTCTAATCGTTTTGAGTACACCACTCTTACTCTAACAGAAGAAAATGTAGTAGATCCCAGTGCTGATATTATTTGGCACATTGCACCCGCGGGCGATTATTGGACTATTTACAACGCTTCTACATCAAAGTATGCCGGAAGTACAAATAGTAAGAACCAAGGAGCCTTATTGGATAATGCAACTTCTGATAATGCAAAATGGAATGCTTCGGGGGCTTATGAATTTGAGAATGTAGCGCGTGCAGCAGGCAGTGATCCCAATAATAAATGGTTGCACAGAAATGCAACATATGGCTTTGCTTGCTATTCATCATCAACCGGCGGTGCTCTTACTCTTTATAAGTTGAGTTCCGGTGGTGACCCCATTGTTCCTCCTTCGTTGGCTGCCGGTTACTATCTCGTAGGTTCGAAAATGGGTTGGTCGGCTGCTTCCGGTTATAAGTTTGATGCTAACCCGAGCACTGACGGTGAGTACATGTTGACCACTACTTTGGCAGCTAATGACGAACTGAAGGTTATTTATTTTGAAGATGACGAGATCGTTACTTGGTATCCCGACGGTCAGAATAACAACTACGTGGTTGACGCTGCTCATGCCGGCAACAAGACCATCTATTTCCGCCCCGCAGGCAACCAAGCTTGGGCTGATTTCCATCAGGGTGGTTTCTTCTTTATTGAGGCTAATCTTGATCCGGACAATATCACAACCTGCTATGATGCTCGCCGTGCAGCATTGAGCGTTTCCGGCAACAATGTAGAATACAATAATGGCGCTGTATATACCATCCGTGGCTATGTAACCGGTATTCAAACCGCATATAGCGAGCAACATCACAACGTAAGTTTCTGGATGGCCGACGAAGCTGATGGTGGCCAAGTGCTGCAAGCATATCGTTGCGCTGCACAATCGGAAGACGAAGTGCCCAATGTCGGTGACATCGTAGAGGTTACAGGTAAACTGACCAGATACAACTCGACTCCCGAGTTTGCTTCAGGTTGCACTTGCAATATTATCACTGCTTCTGCTGATCCCGAGAACCTCGGTGCAAAGACCATTGCCGAGTTCCTCACGCTCAAGAATGCCAAGGACACATGCATCTTGACTGGTGTCGTTAAGAATATTCGGATGGTAACGGAAGATGAAGAGACTTTGCCTAACGTTTACGGTAATTTCGACCTTGAGGACGAGACCGGTTCGGTATATGTTTATGGCTTGTTGACAGCTGCCGGAGAGAGCAAGAAGTTCCGCGAGATGGATATTGCCGAGAACGATATCCTTACCATCAAAGCTCTTTATGCAGAGCATCAGGGAACTCCGCAAGTACAAAACGCCATCTTCGTATCCGTTCAGAAAGCTCCTACCGCTATCGACAATATCGAGGTTGTGAAGACCACGAAGGTTATCCGCAACGGTCAAGTGGTTATCATCCGCGAAGGTGTTGAGTACAACATGCTTGGTACGCAAGTAAAGTAAATTTTGAGTGATTCAGGGCAAATGTTGCCCTAACATCCACCATGAAGGCGGTGTGTCAAAATTAAAGTGACACACCGCCTTTTTTGTGGTCAAAACAAGTAAATGGACTAATTTTCTTAACTTAATAAGGCAAAGAACCAAATATGAATTAAATAAGTACTAAATAAGAACTAAAGATTAACTAATAAAATGTATAAGATAATACCTGACTAAACCTTGACAGAAGCTTGACTAAACCTGAAAAAGGTTGCGGTCTATAGTTGACTCTCGAACAAGACCGAATAATCCCAAAAATATTTCGATAAATAATCCATATTTTGTGGATTTGTGATAATTTTGCAGATTTTTGAAATTTTGTGCACGAAAAATTTGCATATATCAGATTTTTTTTGTAACTTTGTAGCCGAAAACAAGTCCTATGCGGCTGTTCCTTCATCTGACGCCAATGCGCTTAAGACGCCAATGCGGTTAAGCTGCCAATGCGGTTAAGACGCCAATGCGGTTAAGCTGCCAATGCGGTTAAGATGTCATTCAGCGAGGCAACCAAGTCGGAATCGCAGCGTAAGTTACTTGTAATACTCGAAAAAGAACACTCGGGGCATTAGCTCATCTGGTAGAGCGTAACGTTCGCAATGTTAAGGTAAGGGGTTCGAGTCCCCTATGCTCCACAAAAAAACAAGGAAAATCGCCCATACATGGTCGATACAGGCAGTTAGGCGAACCTAACTGCGTTTTGTTGAAATAACAAATACTGAAATATGAACAACAAATACTGAAATACGAATAATAAATACTGAAATATGAAAAAATATTCAATCATTATTCTTGCTTTGCCGCTTTTGCTGGCAAGCTGCGAAGTGACACGCATCGTCACCGTGGCGGAGGCTCCCGCGCCTCAACCCGTACAAACAGTAGTGGTACCCCAACCGCAAGTGGTATATACCACACCGGTCAGCACAACCGTCACGTACCCGCGCACGCGTAGCACGCGTACAACTACTA
>Ga0310696_10001624_pt1 | contig 32138 bp, 19 predicted proteins | sample AusTroGonzalo_MG_4_FD_203885 | JGI IMG/M metagenome (GOLD analysis project Ga0310696, IMG submission 203885) | Bovine rumen microbial communities from tropical cattle in Woodstock, Queensland, Australia - Gonzalo_02 (v2) (version 2) | ecosystem: Host-associated > Mammals > Digestive system >... | reverse complement strand
AAAGCGGGTGATGCTTCTTGGCTAGCCGATGATGTTGTTACGCTGGACGATGAGAGTTTCGGCGTTTGTTGGCTGGATGACGATTTTGCTTGAGCGCTAGATTGCGGCGCACTTGACGAGGATTCCGGCTTTTGCATTTCGCTCGAAGAACTTTCTTCTTGGGCCATCGTATTGTCGATTATGGTGGTTCCAGTCACGTCCGGAGAATCTGAACACGCCCAGAATAGGGTTGCACATAATGCAATTAGTGATTGAGTCTTTTTCATAATCATTGGTCCTTTCTCGATTCTGAGGAGATAATTTTGTCCGTAAGAGGGAATACCTGCAAATTCATTTGATAGACTTGGTCTATTTTTTGGCATTCGTTGGCAATGTCAACGATCTTTTTGCGGAACGCGTCGATCTCTTTGGTGATGCGGTCGTAAATGGATTTGTCTATGCCCATGGTGATGCCTGAAAAGTTGCGTTCTTCCACGGAATCCTTGATAATGGAACGCACCGCGAGTTCAGACATTTTCCTGTTCATGGTGCGAATCGCAAGAGGAATTGTCTCCTTGGAACCTTTAACGGCTTTTTGTGTTTGTTCGTAAGTTCCGTCCTCATTTTTTTGGAGCAGGTTTGCCTTGACGAGGAACTGTAAAATTTCGCGGACTTCGGCGGCGGTAACGCCTTGCCTTATTTTAGACGCAATTTCGCCAAGCGTCGCTTTGGGCATGATGGGGGCCAGTTCTCGAATGATGGGGCAGGCGGGCGTTTCGTAGTAGCGGATAGCATCCGCATCGACAATCCGAATCTTGTTCATACGCGATTCGTGTTCGAGTTCCTGAAGCGCCGATTCCTTTTCGTCATCGTTTTTGGCGTTCCCGAGTTTTACGAGCAATGCGAAATAGGTGTAGTCGAACCCTTCGAGACCCATGGCGCGTGCGGCCTTGGCAATTCCGGGCTTGCTGAGGCTTGTTTTTCCGTCGCTGACCAGTTTCAAGTACGCCGAGGATGCAAATCCCGCAAGACTTGCGAACTTTCGCCAGGTGAAATACGAATTTCTTTTGCGCTCGGCATAGAAATCTCGCATATACTCACGATAATCTTGATATTCTGTAATCGGTTTCATATCTACAAAAATAAAACAAAAATGGCGATTATGCTCAAAAAATCGTATATTTTTACATAAAACTTTATCCTAAATTAGAATATGAAACAAATATGTTTCATATCGGGAAAACATCGGAAAAAATTATGGCAACCTGCGGAATTGGTCCACAAGTTGCCATGGAATTTTTGAAAAATGTCTAAAAAGTTAATAAAGCGGGACGGATTTTAACGATTTTCACGTTTTTCCAGCCATTCGTCGAGGGCTTTTTGGCGTTTTTCGCCTTCTTCGACGGAAACGTTTTCGCCAGAGAGACAGTGATAACCCGTTAACGAGGAATCGCTTTTCATGTGATCCAAGGAGCATTGCGTCACAAGGGAGTCTATGAAAGCTTGCTTGTTTTGCCTTGTGTCGTATGAACAATCGTCGGGCTTTTGGTCAGCGCAGACCTTCTGTATAACGACGCTGCCGTCTTCCGCGGGGGAAAAAGTACGTTCAGTGTTTTTACAGGGAGTTTCGCAATCCCTTATATATTCCATAGAATCGGCAAGAGCCAGCTCGCATTCGCTATAGTCTTTTCTTGAAAAATTTTCCTTGTTGAAGGTTGGTGTGCAATATAGCGAATGGTCGGGACAATCATGGCAGGGTTCGTCCGTCCCGTAGGCGCAGGCGATATGCTGGACCGCCCAGAATGTGGTAACAAATCCGGCTAGAATTTTACGGCGGTCCAACCAAAAAAGGGCCGTCAATGTACAAAGTATTTTTCTGAAATATGAAGCAATCATAGTCGGAATATACTTTTTTATGGAGACGTTGTCGCAAAAAAACAAAAAAAGATGCGAAATATTCCGGTATTGTGCGATTTTACCGGTTGTCCGCGGCTTAATAAAATACTTAAACCTTGTTGCGGTATTCTTTGGGCGAGTATCCTGTAAATTCTTTGAAGGCTTGTGCGAACTTGCTTGAATTTGTATAGCCTACGCGACTTGCGACTTCGGCGACGTTGTATTTTCCCTCGAGCAGGAACTGGGTCGCCTTTTTCATGCGGTACGTTTTGAGGTATGAATAAATGGAATCGCCATATGCAAGTTTAAAATACTTTTTCATTTGGGTCGGACTCATTTCAATTTGCTTGGAAAGTTGTTCGAGCGTCAAATGGTCTTCAACGTTTTCGCGAAGAATTTCGCGCAGCAGTTCCATTTTGCTTTTGTATGCACTTGGAATTTTTGCTGCGGTCTCGTAATTGGCTTCGGCGTCCAATCGGCTCAAAAAGAGCATCAGTTCCAGCACTTTTATTTTGAAATAAGGCAGGCGAATGTTTTTAGGGAGTCTGTACAATTCCGAAAAAATATGGCTTACGTGCTCGCTTGACGGAAGTTTCAAAGGAAGCGTCAGCGGCTGAATTTTTTTTATGAGGGCATCGAATTCAACATCGACGGCCTTGAACATGTTCATGAGCTCAGGCTGGCAGCGGTCCATGGAAAAGACAACGGCGATTCCGTGATAGCAATGCACGGGGAACTGAAATGTTTTGCTTGCTGGCATATGGTCCAGTAAGAGCAGGCCGTTTTCTTCCATGGATTTTGGCGAGGAGTCTGAATTTAGCCATTCCGAACTTCCGTTATGGCAATGCAGAACGATTAAGCTTTTTCCTTGATTTTCAAAATTGAAGGAGAATTCCTTCAAGTGAAAATTGCTGTAGAAAACTTGAAGGCCTGGCAATACGTTATAGGATAAAAGATGCCCGGTCCCTGTCTTATTTTGCAACATATAATGGGAAAAGAAATCTGTTTTTTGTATTAAAATCAGATTTTTATCAGTAACGGGCTTAATCATGATGTTTATCCATTTTTAGACGAGACTAAACATGTTAGTCTAGGCTAAATATAGACAATTCCTATAAAATCGGCAAGAGGTTTTACTAGAAGAAAAACTTACCTTTTGCCCATATTTGTGAATTTTTCTTGTATGTCTTGAACGTTCCTCGTCTGCCGCCCAACCAGTCAGATCCCAAAGAAAGCGTAATTTGGTCACTCAACAAGTAATCGCCAGCAGCACGAATGTAGAAACCGACATTATCGACGTCGAACATTCCATAGACTGAAAGTTTTAACGTATTGTTTAGGATTTCCTTGGAAATTCTTGCCGTAAGCATTGACGTATTTTCTTCCATTCCTAGCGATTCGGTGTGTTCGATAATGAATTTGTGCATGTACTGGGCCATGAAAGTCCAGTTGTTGCCGGCATACCAATCAAAGCCTATCAAGCCGTTGAATGTTTTTTTCAGCATGTAATCACTAGAATTTCTCAAAGCAATCGGTTCGCCAAAATACGTTGCCATTTCAACGCGAATAACAAGTTCACCTGCCGGGATCGATATATCGCCACCAAAAACGTTCATCGGTTCGTATATGCCCTTGATCACGACATTTTCTGTTTCTGGATTGTATGTCGCAATCGTCACAGGAGACTTGTTGAACGTCCGCAACGCTGTAAGCGAGAAATCGAAATTTTCAAGGAAGAACCGCAAGCGACCGCCCACTTCGCTATTCTTGATACGTTTTTCGGGAGTTCCGCTCAAGTCCATGCTTGTGTTGGGCGGGAGAGGCGTGCTCCACGGATTGTCTTCACCAGAGGGGATTACAAAAAATTCCGGAACGGGTACAAAGACGACTTCTGCGGAAAAACTCTCGCCAGGATACTTGAGATTAATGGCATTCACGGGCACGCGGATGTCGTCGTAATCGTTTGCCATGAATTCCGTGTAATCCATGGGCGAAATCAAATCCGTAATGCGGAGCCCATCGGCAACGCCCCACGTAATGATTTGACGGCCGAGTTTCAATTCAAGATACTTTCCGGCATAGTCAAAATACGCCTCGCGAAGGAACGCTCCCGACTGCTCCTTGATGAGACTGTTGTATGCAAGGTTTACGCTCGAAAAAAGCGAAGCCTCGCCGTAATTCGCACGCATTTCAAGGCGGAGCCGCGTCCGAGAGGACATAATCTTGTGAGGGTAATCCACCTGCAACGCATGGTAAGAATCTACGAAACCGTTCAATTGGAGCGAGAGTTCGTCCTGGGCGTGTGCGGATAAGGCGAACGTTGCAAGAATCACGGCAAGGAACAATGTCATTGGATGGGGCAGCTCGCAGCCCCAACTTTTCGGCTCGGTCATAAAAATGAGTTTTCTCATTTTTGCAACACTCGCCTTCTGAGTTGTTTTCGCTTCGCTCAGGATGACGCTTGCGGAACCCAATTTCTTTATCATTTTAAACCTCCTTAATGGGAGATGCTCAGCGGCGGGCATGACAAGCATTCTTTTACTGGATGGGTCTGCACGCAGCCCCAACTCTTCGGCTCGGTTATAAAAATGAGTTTTCTCATTTTTGCAACGCTCGCCTTCTGAGTTGTCTTCGTTCTAGATGACGGAAAGTAGGACCCTCTAATAATTACAACCCTCTTTCCAGCTTGTTCACAGAGAAAATCTTAGAATCGAGCTGGATGTTGAATTTCGGATCGAGGAAGAGGAGTTCCGTAGAGTGTCCAGTTTGCACATTCTTCATTTCCATCTTGCCGACCGTCCAGAATCCATCCACCTTCTTGATGTCAGAGGAAATCATTTGACGATGGAGTTTGCCGAGCTTGTCATAGAACTCGACCTTGGTGACGACATCGCAATCCTTGCGGATCCAGACGAGTTTCTTGGAGAAGATTTCGCCAGATTTTTTCGGAGTCGATTCGACAACGTAGTAATCAAAACCATTGGCAGATTCTTCGCGCAAGAGTTTGTGCGTATCTTCGTCGACGTTGCGCTTGCCGATATCATCATACGTGAAGTCGGAACCCATAAAGTAATCGGTCTTGGAACTCTTACCGCTGATGCGACGAGTTTTCTTCAAAGCCGGGAGGTAAAGCCACTTGTCGTCTTCCTTTTCGACGTCATCGTAGTTCACGGTCAAGAATCCCGTGCCCTTCACATCGTTCGGATAGAGGAAGAACATGATGGTTTTCGTGTCTTCGCCGACGTCCATCGCATACGAAGTGATTTTACGGACGCGGGTGCCGCCGTTCTTGTTCACGAGCTTCATTTCCATCGAAGAGGAGCGCGTGTCGCCATCCGGGCGATTCTTGACTTTAACCATGATGTCACGGGCGTTTTGTTCGGCAGCAAAGATAAACGATGCCGAGAGTAATGTTGCCATGAAGAACTTTTTCATTTTATTTCTCCTTTCCACTAACAGTTTCTTTTCCAAAGATATGGAACTTTTTGACAAGTATCGGTGTCACGAGCAAGTCAGCCAAAAGTGCAGAGCCAAGGCCTATCGAAAGCACAAAGCCAAAGTTGAAGAGCATCGTGCACTTGGAAGTCATGAACCCGCCAAAGGTCGCGCACATGATGAACGTTGTCATCACAAGCGCTGTTCCGGTGGAACGGTACACGCGAAGGATTGAACTTGAGTAATTCTTTAAACGTTCGTATTCTTCGTTTGTATGGTTCACAAAGTGAATCGTATCGTCAACTGCAAGACCAATGACCATCGGGATGATCGTCGCGCTCATCATGTCAAGTGGGAGTCCCATCCAGCCGAGATAACCGCCCACAAAAATCGCAGGAGCCACGTTCGGAATCATGCCGATAAGGCCCGTGCGGAGGCTGCCAAAGACAATCATCAGGAGAATGGCCACGATGATGATGGAAATACCGAACGAACGGATCTGGCCTTTCACGAGGTACTGTTGCATCGTAGTGAACTGCGGGATGTTTCCGACGGCAGAAACGGTCGCGTTCGGGAAGATTTCCTTGCCCTTTTGTGTGATGGCGGCGATTTCGTGATCCAATTCATTTGAGTTGTAAGTGCTGATTTCCACCATCATGCGGAGATAACGGTAATCGTAATCAATCCAGTAATTGGATTCGGAACCTCCCGCATTTTCGTAAAGCAACAGGAGCTGAGCCACCTGCTCTTCGGTATCGGGAATGCGGTAGAATTCTTCCTTGTTTTCGTTGACGGTGCGGTTCAAGTCCTTGACAATATCGAGAATCGAAGTGAGGCGCTTGCTCAACGGGAACGATTCGATGTATTTGCCATACTCGTCAAATTTTTTCAGGTTTTCGACTTTCTTGGCGTCGTCGGGATTCGGAAATTCAATTTCGATATCGTATGAATAGACGCTGCCGAGCGGAGATTCGCCCATTTCAAGAATCTTGCTCACGTATGGAACTTTGCGGCCCATCGTGCGTTCCACATCGAAGGAGGGTTCCATCTTGAACATTCCCACGGCAGAAATCGCAGCGATAATCGTAAAACATGCAAGAATTTTACCACAATGAGTTAAAACAAACTTACCGATACTTTCCATGGTCAAGGCCATACGCGTATCGCCACGCTTCAAGACATTCGGATTGGGTTGTTTGTCCTTGCCGAAACTGAGGAGAATAGGCGAAACCACAAGCACCACGGCAAGAACAAAACCAACAGAAATTGCAGACAAGAGACCGACCGAACGAATGGGGCGAAGCATCACTGTGAGGAATGACAACAACGCCACAATCGTCGTAAGCCCAGAGAACAACAGCGACCAGCCCGTTTCGCGGACAGCATGGACAACGGCATCCTTGCGTTTCCCGTGCAAGAGCATTTCCCTACGGAAGAACGAATACAGATGAATGTTATACGCAATCGAAACTGCAAACGCAAGGAACGGCGGAACCATCATGTTCGTCGAATCCATGTAGAGTCCGAGATAACCGACCAAACCAAAGGTCATCAAAATGCCCGAAAGCGAGCTCAAAATCGGTGAAACGACACCTCGCAGAGAACGGGTGACAAGCGTCATCACGATAATGGCGCAAATCATCGCAAGCATCATCACACGGCCCATTTCGACGTTGATGAACTTCATCTTTTCGGAACTCATGTACGGCATGCCGCCTGCGTTCGGATGGATTGAAGCGTATTCCGGCTTGTTGATGATGTCGTAAGTTTCGGCACCCGTCTGCATGTCAGGCGAGATTTTGCCTTCGGCCTTCCACACTGAATCTTCCGGGAACGGGCGGAGCTTTACGAGGATGAACGTACTCTTGCCATCCTTGCTCACGAGTTTCTTGAAGAACTCCGGCTTGGCAGCCACGCGTCGCTTGATTTCGGCAATGCCTGCTTCGTCCGTCGGGATTTCTTCTGGGACAATCTGCGTGATTTCCATGCCCTCGTCAGTGCCGAGCGTGTATTCGATATTCGTAAGCGACGTGACCGTTCCGTTAGAATAAGAAAGATTGTCGCGCAAATCTTCGGAAAGTTTTCGGATCAGGCGCAGATTTTCTGGCGCATAGACATCGTCGCATGTCGCAAGGACCGAGACGAAATAATCGTTGCCGAAAAGTTCCTTGAATTTGTCCGTCTGGACAAGCATCGGGTCCCCTTCGACAAAATAGCTGTCCCAAGAGGTTTCCACGTAGATTTTCTTTGCTCCAATAACCGAAAGTACCAAAAGCACCAAAAGACCGGCAAGGAACACCAGTCGATGTGAAATAAGGTACTTCGCGAAGTTTTCGAATTTTTCGTTCACCTTATCGATATTTATTCGAATCCGTGACATACTCACTCCTTTTTTAATTCATTGACGAATTGTATGTTGTAAATCTTTTCCATCTGGAGAACATCCAAGACTTCTGCGACTTTTTCGTAAGGAGTCTTCTTGTCGATTTTCAAAGCGACAGGGGCTTTTTTATTTTGCACGGCGGCACTTTTGTTCTTCAAGATCTCAACTGACGCCATTTCGCCATTGATGGCGATTTCCGTTTCGGAAAGTTCGATAAAAAATCCCTCGGAAACTTCTTGCTTGACTTCGCTTGAGGTTTCGGGCAAGAGAAGCTTGAGGACGGACTTGTCCTGCTTAAAGACTGATGTCACTAGGAAGAATACAAGCAACAAAAAGACACAGTCAATAAGCGGTGTCATGTCCAAAGATATGCGATGACGTCTTTTAGCCATTACGGGACTCCGTTCTTCTGGCGTCGCGCTCCTGCAAAATTTTTCCTAAATGCAGAAGCACTTGGTTTTCTACTTCGTCCTGTTCCTGCTCCATTCGGGCGTTCAAGTAATTAAATGCAAGCACGTGCGGGATAGCGACTACAAGTCCAAGGACCGTTGTCACGAGAGCAAACTTGATGCCCGTCGCAAAAGCGGATGGATCATCAAGACCTGAAGCCGCTATCACCGTGAATGCGTTGAAAATGCCCACCACCGTACCGAGGAGGCCAAGCATAGGAGAAATGGAAGCGATATTTTCGACAGTCGTAAGCCCTTTTGTCAAAGGCGAAAACGCAAGGCCGATTTCGGTGCGGATGCTTTCTGTAATGATGTGATGGTCGGTATTGCAAGTCACCACGCGATGTATTACCTTGTCCGTCAATCGGGGTTGTACCGTTTTGTTAAATACAATCAACGAAATGACTTTCCAAATGATAATGGCATAACCGATAAAGTTTATTGCCACCAGGATGTAACCAATAGATCCGCCCTGCTTTACAAATTCAAGAATAAAATTCATTACGATCTCCCTGCATTAAGTTTGTACTGGATTGGAATTTCTATCCGCCAGCGTTCTTTTTCTAAAAGTTTTGGAATGGGGTCGAATTTGCCCATATTTGTAACGGCTTCCAAAGCGCTATTGTCCAAAGAGGAATAGCGGCTCGATTCCGAAACTTCAATCTGTTCAATCTTGCCATCCGCAAGGATGGTGAATCTCACGCGGACAGTGCCTTCCTGCTTCAAGCGTTTAGCTGTCGCCGGGTAGTCCTTGATCTGTTCCAATTGTTTCTTGAGCGAGCGCAAGTAGGTGCGCGTTACCATTTTCAAGGAATCCGGCGATGGTTTTGGAGGTGCTTTGGCTACAGGAGGCGTTGGCGCTGGTGGTGCTGGTGGTGCTTCTACAATGGGTTCTGCGGCAGCCACGGGCGCTGTTTCCACGATGGGGAGCGGATCCGGTTCTGGAGGTGTTTCTTCAACCGGTTTTTCAACGACTTTCGGGATTATTTTGCTCCGTACGACTTTCTTTTCAATTTTGGGCGCTTCAGGAGGTGGGGGAGGTGGCGCAATATAAACCTGTTCCGCATGAATTACGGGGGAATCTGCGCGATGTATCGGGATTTCTTTCTTTTGAAAATATGGGTTTAGCAAAGTCGCGACATGTATAAGGATGGCGACCACAAGACCCACGTAAAAGGCCTTTTTGAATGACAAGGCTGAATAAATCCGTTTTTGAGTCATTTTAGGTTTCCAAAGGACGTTCAAAAATAGCTCCAAATGGTCGTTATTTTCTACTCTAAACGGGTTTGAAACAATCCAATTAGACTGGGGTAACATTTTTGAAATTAATGCTTATTTTCGTAAAAAACTTCGATAATCCAAACAGTTTTGTATAAATCCAATCCGTCTTATTTTATAAAAAATTCATCAAAAATAATTGACATTGTTTTAAATTTTGTTAGCCATATCTATCTTTTTCAGGAATTTCACGATTATGTCAACGGTTAAAACTCAAAAAAACTCATTGAATTTACTTTGGCTGTATGCTGGGGATAAAAAATTTCAACTGTTCAAGGCTTCGTTTTATGCTGTCTTGGGTGTTCTTATTGGTGTCATTCCTTATTTTTGCGTTGCAAAACTGCTTTCTGCATTCTACTACAAGAGTATAACGCAAGACGATATATTGATTTACGGATTTGTAGCCATCGCCGCTTTTGCCATTAAGGTCTTTTTATCGACTCTTTCGACGATGACCTCGCATGAAGCGGCTTTTTCAATTTTAAGAACAATACGAACGAGGATTACAGAAAAAATGGAACGTATTCCAATGGGAGTCATGTTGGACAAGGCTTCCGGTTCGTACAAAATGCTCGTCGTGGATACGGTTGAACGTATTGAAAAGCCTTTTGCTCACATGGTGCCAGAAATGACTGCAAACATTGTGACTCCTTTGACAATAATTATCGTTTTGTTTGCAATGGACTGGCGCATGGCACTTGGCGCTGTCGCGACAATTCCTTTAGGTTTTCTGGTAACCATGGGGCAATTGATTGGCTATAAGGAAAAATCCGCGCGTTTTTTCAAAGCCAATGCCGATATGAACGATGCCATCGTGGAATACGTAAACGGTATTGAAGTCATCAAGGCCTTTAATCAAAGCGCATCCTCTTTTGGAAAGTTCACCAATGCGTGCAAATACTATCGCGATACGACTCTTGATTGGTGGCGTGGCTGTTGGTTTTTCTCGGCTGCTGGCTTGAATACGCTCTCTTCAACTTTGCTTGTAACGCTTCCGCTTGGAGCATACTTGTTCATGAACGGAAAGATTGAATTTTCAACATTTCTTACGTGCGCCGTACTTAGCATGGGAATTGCAGGTCCGATGATTGCTGCGATGAATTACGCCGAAATGTTTGCTTCGGTTTTTCAGGCTTTCAAGCAAGTCAATGACTTTTTAGAAGAAAAGGACCAAATCCGTCCCAAAGAAAACGTTCAGTTCAAAGGTTCTTCATTTGAATTCAAAAATGTAGTATTTGGTTACAAAGAGAAAAATGTCCTGAACAACATTTCATTCAAGACGGCAGAAACTGGCGTTACGGCTATTGTCGGTCACTCGGGCAGCGGAAAATCGACTATCGCTAAATTGATGGCCGGTTTCTGGGATGTTGGTAAAGGAGACATATTGCTCGGTGGCGTGAGCTTATCCAAGATTCCATTCAAGCAGCAAATGCAAAAAATCAGCTATGTGGCTCAGGACAATTACCTGTTCAATGTATCTATCATGGAAAATATCCGCATGGGACGTCCGGATGCTAGCGATGAAGAAGTTTACGAAGCTGCAAAGGCCGCCGGCTGCCATGAGTTTATCACCGCGCTCGAGAATGGTTACAATACAAAAGCCGGTGATGCTGGCAACAGGCTTTCTGGAGGTGAACGCCAACGTATTACTATTGCTCGTGCCATCTTGAAAAATGCGGATGTCATTATATTGGACGAAGCGACCGCATACGCCGACCCCGAAAATGAAGCCGAAATCCAAAAGGCTCTTTCTCGGCTTATTCATCATAAAGTCCTTATCGTCATAGCTCATAGGCTTTCGACCATCAAGAATGCTGAAAAAATCTTGGTCATTGAAAAAGGCGAACTCGCCGATAGCGGAACGCATGAAGAACTGATGAAAAAATGCGCATTGTACAAATCCATGTGGGATCGCCATATGGCCGGTTTGGAACAGAAGGAGGTCGCATAATGCTCAAGACTTTAAAAAGGATTATCAAGCTTTCCGGAAAGCACAAGGGACGCGTTTATTGGGGGCTAGTCTGTAGTATTCTGAATACGATTTTCAACTGTTCTTCGATATTTGCATTCCTTTGGGTGCTCATGCATATTGATAAACTCTCGATGGATGTTATTTGGCAAACGGTTGCAATTTTAGCGGTTGGACTTGTGGGTAAAATCATTCTCAAGTTCTTGACGAATATTTTCATGACTGCTGCGGGATTCATCATCTTTACGGATAAACGCCTTGAACTCGGAGACAAGCTGAAGAATGCACCGATGGGTTACTTTTCAAAGGAATCGCTCGGTCACATCAACAATACGATTACGACCAACATGGCGACGCTTGAAAATTTCACCATGATGGCGGTGGACAATGTTGTGGGCGGCATTTTGCAGGGAATTGGCGTTTCGATTTTCCTTATGATTTTTGATTGGCGGATCGGAACCGTTGCCATTGTTGGAATTTTACTTTCATTGATTCCGCTGACTCTTGTACAAAACAAGTCCGGTTCGTTATCCTTAAAACGATACAACGCTGTTGAAAAAGTTACAAACGATATCATTGAGTATATCCGTGGTATCGCCGTCATCCGTTCTTTTGGCCGTGGCAATGCATCTAAACTTGACGAAACGTTCAATGAATTCCAAAAAACGGCAATCAAGATGGAAAAGACAATTCTTGTACCGCATGGATTTTTTAGAGCGACACTGGAAGTTTTTAGCGGCATCGTTATCTTGGTTGCTGCCTGGATGACTTTCCACGGGACAATGGATTTTACCTACGGAATGATGTTCCTCGTCTCGGGATTTATCGTCTATGGTCAAATGGAACTGCTCGCCAATGGCGCTTTCATGATGGAACAGATTGAAACGGCCATGGACCAGATGGATGAAACTTACAATGTTCCAAGGCTTACAGGAACGCAGTCCGTTGACGAAAATAAGACCGATATTGAAATCAAGGATGTCACATTCGGTTACGATTCTCGCATTATCTTGGACAAGATAAGTGCAAAAATTCCTGCAAAATCCAAATGCGCTATCGTGGGCTATTCCGGTAGCGGTAAAACAACTTTATGCAATTTGATTGTCCGTTTTTGGGATGTCCAATCGGGTTCAATCACATTCGGCGGAAAAAACATCAAGAATTACGCGCCGGATGAATTGCTATCGCATTTTTCGATGGTGTTCCAAAATGTTTTCCTGTTCAACGACACCGTCGAAAATAATATCAAGTTCGGTTGTCCGGACGCCACGCATGAGCAAATTGTCGAGGTCGCAAAGCGCGCTCGTTGCCATGATTTCATAGAACAGTTGCCGGATGGATACAATACAATCATCGGCGAAAACGGGAGCTCGCTTTCTGGCGGCGAGAAACAGAGAATCTCTATTGCTCGCGCTCTATTGAAGGATGCGCCGGTTGTCATTCTCGATGAAGCGACATCTTCTGTGGATCCTGAAAATGAATCGGAACTGATGGAAGCGATTGGAGAACTTACCAAAGGAAAAACGGTTATCTCTATTGCCCATCGTTTAAATACGGTCAAAAATGCTGATCAAATTCTTGTCATTGACAATGGACGTATTGTACAGCGTGGCACGCATGAAGAACTTTGCAATGTTGAAGGCGTTTATAAAAAATTCTTGGATATAAGGAATTCTTCAGCAGGCTGGAGCATTACCTAAAGTAAGGATTGCAAAAAATGGAAAAAACTCTTGAGGAACGTTGGTTCCCCTTCTCCACCTATGCTCTAGACGATATCGAGCACAAAAAAATTTTCTGTTTTCATCATGCTGGCGGTTCTGCAAGCGTATACCGCAAGTGGACTCTTGAAAAGAAAAAGATGAATTTTATATGTGTCGAACTCCCTGGCAAAGGAACGCGTCGCCGTGAACCATTTGTAGGTGATTTCAAGAAGCTTCTGGAACCGCTTTGCGAAAGCATTGTAAAAGTGACTCAAGGCAATCCGTTTATCTTATTCGGACACAGCATGGGCGCTGCCATGGCTTTCTACGTTGCCGACTATTTGCAAAACAAATACAATATACGCCCTGAAAAGTTGATTGCGGCAGGTCGCCAGGCTCCACAAGACGAAGATCCGGGTGAATTCAAGACATACATGGGTGATGATGCGCTTATCCGCGAACTCAAAAAATACAACGCCACGCCCAAGGAAATTCTTGAGAATAAGGAATTGCTCCAGTACATTCTCCCGGAAGTACGTAAGGATTACACGCTCAATGAAAGTTTGATTTATCATGGGGAACGCATCGATGCTCCCATCTACATCAATTGTGGTTCTAGGGACATCGGGGCTACTTCAGCAATCATGCAACATTGGCAATCCGTCACGACACAGGAATTCAAGGAAAAGGAATTTGAAGGCGATCATTTTTTCGTTTTAAACTCCGAACAATACCCCGAATATCTCGCTACAGCAGGTTAAAAAGTTTATGTTCACTCACAATCTTGAATGCATCCATTCTGCCGTTTTTGCAAAGGCGTCTGAAATTCCGAATGCAACGGCACTCGTTTCGCGCAAATCCGATGGCACCTACAATTTCAAATCATACGGAGCACTTTCAGAAAGCGCATTGAGAATCGCGACATGCTTGAAAAAGGTTGGCGTCAAACCGAAAGATTATGTCGCCATAGTCCTTCCGAAAGGCATGAATCAAGTATTCTGCACGCTAGGCATTCAGGCTGTCGGCGCGGCCTACGTCCCCGTCGGCATTCACCAGCCGATGGAGAGAATGCACAAGATTTTTGATTCTGCAAAAATATCAGGCATAATTACAGATAAAATCCATGCGGAACAATTTCGCAAAGAATATTCCTCATGGAACGTTGTCGAAATTGAAGAGGCCTTGCAAAGCGAGCCGATGTCAATTGATGAAATCATCGAAGACTCATCGCTTCTTGCCTATATCATTTTTACATCCGGTACGACAGGCGTTCCCAAGGGCGTGATGATTTCGCACCGCGGTGCAAGTAATACCATCCGCGATATAAACAATCGTTTTAATGTAACTGCAAATGACGCTTGTATGGCCATTTCTGAATTGGACTTTGACCTTTCTGTTTACGACATTTTCGGAATGCTATCCGTTGGCGGAAAGGTCATAGTCCTCTCTGAAGAAACAAAGAAAGAAGCGAATGTCTGGAAACAAATTGCAAGTGATCAAAAAGTGACTTTGTGGAATTCGGTCCCGGCACTTTTCGAAATGTTCACGATTGTCGCAGGCGATAAAGCAAATGAAATTCCGTTGAAAACAGTTATGCTTTCGGGCGACTGGATCCCGCTTCCGTTATTTGGCGTAACCAAGAACTTTTGGCCAGAATGTCGCTTTATTTCCTTAGGTGGTGCTACAGAAGTTTCCATCTGGTCCGTTTGGTACGAAGTAAACGAATTGAAACCGGAATGGAAATCTATTCCTTATGGCAAGGCGCTGCTAAACCAAAAAATCAAGGTCATGGACGAAAACGGTAAGGAATGCGCTACCGGAGATGCTGGAGAACTTTGGATCGGTGGCATTGGCGTTGCCGAAGGCTACTTGAACCAGCCGAACCTCACACAAGAACGCTTCCCCGTCGAGAATGGAGAACGCTGGTACAGAACGGGCGACAAAGTGCGCATGATGCCTGATGGCAACTCCGAATTTTTAGGACGTTTGGATACGCAAATTAAACTTGGCGGTTATCGCATTGAACTCGGTGAAATCGAAAACGTCATCAAGAAAAAAACAAATATTGTAAATGCCGCGGCTGTGGTCGTTGAGAATGGAGCGAAAAAAGAAATTGTCGCTGCAGTTATCCCAGCACTCAACAAAGAAAAAATCGCAAAATATGATTACAAATACATCGATAATTATGCAGACGAATCTTTGCATGACCGTACAAATGCTGTAGCATCGTTTATTTATGCGATTCGTTCCAATATCAAGACCGTCCCGGAAAATGTAAAAAACGCATTTGCTTTATGGAACAATTGGCTTTTCAAAAACGGATTCGAGAGCATCCGTCCACCTGTAGAATCTGATTTTTCGAAGAAACTGAACAGCAATGAAAATATTGAATTGTTGGAAAATGTTCTTAGGGGCAATCGTCCAGAAACAGACCTTCTAGGAAACGAATTATTCGCTCCGGAAAAATTGCTTTCTGAAAGCATTCCGTTTAAATCGTTCATCAATAAAGTTATTACTGTGGCGATTCACGAAAGAGCTAAGAAAATCGCATTTTTGAACGCACGTTCCGGTCTTGGCGTACGTGAATTTTTGAAGTCGTTCGAAAAGAATGGAATGGAAATTACGTTATATGATGAATCTAGTGGAATGCTTGATTCTGCGCGCAGTTCGTTGGATGAATGGAGAAAATTCCTAAAATTCAAGAAGCTTAATTTAAATGGTGGTGTGCAAGATTTAGAATCTTTCGATCTTGTTGTTGACGCCGGCTTTTTGCACACTTACAACAATCCTGCCAATGCGCTTTCGTTCGCCTACATGATTTTAAGAAAAGGTGGAACGTTTATGGCGCTTGATTTTGAAAATTTCGATCCAGTCGCTATCGTAAGTTCAGCCGTGCTAGAAAACGGTTTTGCCAAGTACACCCGCTTGCGACGTTTTACATCACTTTTAACAGACGAAGAATGGGAATCTATTTTTAGGGAATTACCGTTCGATACAATTTCTCTCGAAAATAATTCACACTTTGTACAAACAATCGTGGCAAAGAAGGCTTTTGATGCCAAGGAAATTCTTGGCAGTGAATTTGACGAGTACCTGAAAACAAATCTCGTCCCATACATGATTCCGTCACGGACTGAAGTATTCGTGAAGTTCCCGCTTACCGCCAATGCTAAAGTCGATCGCAAAACAATTACCGCATTTTTGAAAAAGACAAGTTCCGCTGATGTGAACGAGAATTATGAAGGAAGTGAAGCAGACCTCGCTGAAATTTGGAAGTCCTTGCTTTCACTGGAGAAAGTTGACCGACACGCCAACTTCTTTGAAATCGGTGGCGACAGTCTCTTGGCGACGCGATTCCTAGAAAAAATACACATGCAATATGGTGTCGAAATATCGCTCCGTGAAATTTTCGAAAATGCAGAACTGAACAATCTCGCAAAAATTTTTGAAGAACGCATCAACGCCTTGGGCGATATCGAAGAGGGAGAAATATGATTGGAATTCTTGGCGCTTACGGCGCTGTTGGCATTTGGGCCACTCGCTTCATCAGAAATAATTCTGATTATCGCCTTCGCATTGGCGGACGCAACATCGAAAAAGCCCCAAGCGAATTACGCTCGGAATGGAACGATGCAGAATGGGTGAAAGTCGATGTATCAAACAAGGAAAGCGTCGAACGGTTCATGGATGGCTGCGAAATCATTCTCGATTGCGCAAAACTTTCGGAATCACAAACGACGCAGATGGATGAAATCGCCGAAGCGAAAAACACGCCCGTTTTGCATCTTGGAATTGAAGGATTCAAAAGAAAAGAATCCGGAGTTTCAATTGTTTATGGCGCAGGATGCATCCCGGGACTTTCTGGGCTCATTCCGCAATATCTCGCTAAAAAGTTTGATCATGTCAATTCTTTGGAATTTTACTACGGCGGACTTGGCGCATTTTCGTACACAGCGGCTAACGATTTTATCGACAGCCTTCACAACAGTAACAACCGCACCATGGTCTATTGGAAAAATGGCGAAATCCTTCCGTTCGTCCCTTCGTCAAATGATTATTCCGAAGACTTAAAGAGTGTCATTTCAATCAACAAGATGTTTCCGTTTTTTGACGGCGAAGCGGAAGCCGTCACGCGCAAACTGAATCTAGACGAAGCACGATTCCAGATGTGCCTCAGCGGACAACGCATGATTGAAATCATGAATTCCGCAAGGCACCAGTATAAACAAAATCCTGACGAGACCATTAAAAAACTTTGCACCGCAAGCAAGCTCGATACCTTCGGCATCAAGGAAAATACATTCTACTTATGCGTTATGGAAGGCGTTAAAAATAACGCTCCGGCAAAATTCAAGCTTACTATTCATGGACTTGGACCTTCGCCAATGACAGGCGTTAGCGCTGGTGCCGCCACGCTCTGCTTTGCCAAAGAAAAGAAGTCTTGCGGAACCATTTTACTTGGCGAAAGCGATTTGGCCACCCCCATCATCGATTCGCTCATCGCAAATCAACCTGAATTTTCATGCGAAATCAAGGACATGCTTACAACCGAAATAGAGGGAGAAATTTAAGAAAATGAAGAAACGAGTTGTTGTCTGCGGAAGTACTTTCGGACAGTTCTATATCAACGCTCTGCAACAGTTATTAAAAGATGATTTTGAATTAGTCGGGCTTTACGGCAAAGGAAGCGAACGCTCCAAAAAATGTGCCGAGACTTATGGCATTCCTCTTTTCACAGAGTTTGAGCAAATTCCAGAAATCGATTTTGCTTGTGTTGTCATCAGTTCTGGAACGGTGGGTGGCATCGGTACAGAACTTGCCTGCAAATTCATGGAAAAGAAAATCCATGTTCTTCAGGAACAGCCCATCCATCCGCGCGACCTTACTGAAACTTATCGCGTAGCCAAAAAGAACGGAGTCTACTTCAAGACTTGCGATCTTTACCCGAAACTCCCTGAAGTGGCACGATTCATCCGTGTAGCACAAGAATTGAATAAGCACGAAAAGCCGCTTTATATCAAGGCCGCTTTCGGTCCGCAAGTTTCTTTCCCGGCGATTGACATTCTCTCCCGCATACTCCCTTCGATTTACAATTTAAAGGTCGAACACATCACGGAATGTGTGGGTCCATTCGACATTATCACCGGAAAACTTGGCGATACGCCAATCATGATTGAATATAACAACCAAGTCAACACGGATGACCGAGACAATCACGCACATCTTTTGCATAACTTCGCCATCGTTTACGAAACCGGGCGCTTGATTCTCGAAGATACTTTCGGCCCCGTACTTTGGAAGCCGCGCATGTACGTGCCCAAATACTTGTACAACCCCGAAAAGCGTAACGAAATTCCGCCTTACCTTAAAGAATTGACGATGGAAACCTTGGGAAATTACAAGGCCAAGGACTTTATGCATGTTCTTTTTGATGATTGGAAACAAGGCATTGCGGACAACATTATTGAATTTTCGAAGATGATTGACCAAAAGGTAAAACTCGCTCCATTGGCGCAACGAGAACTTTTGTGTTCACAGAAATGGTCCGAAATCACCAACATTTTCGGATTTGCAAAATTGATCCACCCCGAAGGCAACAGCGAATACATCCCGTCGGCAGAAATCCACAAATACAGCGAAGAGGTTTAAGATGACAGACAAGAACATGCAAAATTTGGTCAACCGTTTTGAAGCAAACGGAATTCACTTGTGGACGGAAAACGGGAAAATCAAGTACAAGGCTTCTAAGGAAGCGATGACGCCCGCTGTACTCGCAGAACTCAAGACAAATAAAGAAGCACTGATAAAGTATTTGAGCGAAAAGAGTGACGATAGCAATGTCGCCATTGTCATTGACCGCACCAATCGCTTTGAACCGTTCCCGCTTACCGATGTACAATCTGCTTATTTGCTTGGACGCAGCAAGACTTTTGAATACGGCGGTGTCGCTTGCCACGTTTATCTTGAAATCCGTTACGCAGAGCTCGAAACGCAAAAAGTTCGCGACATCTGGAACGCTATTACGCGCAAATACGACATGCTCCACGCGGTCATCAACGAAAGCGGTTATCAGCAAGTCATGAAGGATGTTCCCGAATTGGAAATTCCGGAATGGGATTTGGTGAAGCATCCTGAAAAAGCAAATGAATTTGATAAGTTCCGCAAGGAAATGGGCAACCGCGCCTATACCGTTGGCAAATGGCCTATGTTCGGGCTTGCCGTAAGCCGCAACAACGAATGCGCCATTCTTCATTTTTCGATTGAATTTTTGCTCGCCGACTGGACAAGCATTTGGAAACTCGTTGCCGAATTTGAAGCCGCCTACTTTGACGGAATCGCCGTCACGGGCGAAGAAGAACTTTCTTTCCGCGATTACTTGATTGCCGAAAAGAAGCTCAAGGCAACCGCCCAGTACGAAAAAGAAAAGAAGTATTGGATGGACCGCATCGAGAATCTCCCTGATGCACCGGAATTGCCGAAACTCCCCGCCTCCGAAGCAAAGGACGCCTTTGGACGCAAGTTCTTGAGAATCCCTGCAGACACCTGGAACCGCATGAAAAATCGCGCCAAGCAATACGGCCTCACGCCGACTGTTCCGATTCTTTCGTGCTACGCCGATGTACTTGCCAAGTGGAGCCGCAATAAACGTTTCTGCATCAACATGACCGTTTTGAACAGACTCCCGCTCCATGAAAAAGTCATGGACATCGTTGGCGATTTCACATCGCTCAGCCTGCTCGAAGTCGATTGCGCTGCAAAAGAAAATTTTTTGGCTCGTACCCGCAAAATAAACGGCCAGCTTTTTGCGGACTTGGACAACCGTCTTTTCAGTGGTGTCGAAGTCATGCGCGAAATCTCTAGACAAAGTAAAAAGACAGGGCTTTCGATGCCGATCGTTTATACCAGCGCGATTGGCCTCGCCGATTCGGGGACACCATTGCGCGGAGACTTTGTCGGAGGCATTTCCCAGACGCCACAAACATTTATCGACTGCCAAGTGATGGATGGCGTTTTTGGATTGCAAGTCAACTGGGACTACCGCGAAGGCGTATTCCCGGAAGGCGTTTTGGATTCCATGTTCGAAGCATTCGAAAAGCGATTGCTCGCCCTCGCCGAAGAAAATGGAGATTGGGAAGAAGTTGCAGAAATTGCGCTCCCCGCCTGCGATGAAGCAGAACGCAAGGCCGCAAACGACACGCGAAAAGATTGGAACGTGCGAATGTTGCAGGACGACTTTGTCGAAAGCGTCACGCGCACGCCGAAAAAAATCGCCGTTGACGATGGTCATGTTAAATTCACATTTGAAGAACTCGACGCACGCGCTAAAGTTTTGGCGGATCAATTAATCAGCTGCGGAGTAAAGCCCCAGAATTGCGTCCCTGTCTTGATGGAAAAATCAGCGTGGCAAGTTGTATCGGTATTTGGCATACTGTATGCTGGTGCCATTTATGTGCCCATTGCAGCTGCCAAAGCAAAAGGCCGCGCCGAAAAGATTGTTAAGAAAACAGGCGCAAAAGTGGCCATCGGTATTTCTAGCGACGAAGTTCTCCTTGAAGGCGAAATCACGACAATCAATGTCGATACACTCGGAGCAAATGATTTTGCAGTTGATTGTTCCAGATTCCAGAAACGCACTCCCGATGATATCGCCTACATCATCTACACTAGCGGAAGTACAGGCGAACCCAAGGGCGTCGTGATTACGCACAAAGGAGCGATGAACACTATCGACGACATGAACGATCGTTTTGGCGTTACCGCAGATGACACCGTTCTTGGACTTTCGCAGTTGAATTTTGACCTTTCCGTGTACGACCTCTTTGGCGTTCTCGCCTGTGGCGGCACGCTTATTTACCCGACCGCCGAAGATTACATGAACCCCGAAGTTTGGGAAACTCTCGTTCACAAGCACCACATTACCGTATGGAATACCGTGCCTGCGTTAATGAAAATGCTCCTGAACTTCGTCGAAAGCAAGAAAGCAGCAGAACCGCTCCCGCTCCGTGAAGTATTCCTCTCCGGTGACTGGATTCCAGTAGACATGCCTGAAAGAATCCGCAAGGCCGCTCCCGGCGTCGATGTCATTTGCCTTGGCGGTGCTACAGAAGCATCCATCTGGTCCAATTACCATCGTTACGATCCAAACGATGGTCTCAAAATTTTGCCTTACGGCCGTCCGCTTGCAAACCAGACAATGCATATTCTCGACAGCAATTTGCAGCCGTGTCCGACAATGGTCGCGGGGCAAATCGCACTCGGTGGCGATGGCGTTGCTCTTGGCTACTATCTAGATGCAGAACGCACAGCCGCACAGTTTGTAGCGCTCTCCAAGACGGATGAACAAGTTTACTTGACCGGCGATATGGGGCGCTATCTCCCCGGTGGTGAAATCGAATTCCTCGGCCGTGAAGACACACAAGTAAAAATCCGTGGCCATCGTATTGAACTCGGCGAAATCGAAAATGTCTTGAAGGATTTTCCCGCGATCAAGGAAGCTGTTGCCGTCGTGAGCGAAGACAAGCGTGAAATCTATTCCGCAATTGTCGCCGAAAATGCAACCGCAAACGAAATCAACGCTAACAAACAAAAATTCGCTGAACGCGAAAACGCTGTCGAAAAGTTCATGCAAGACTGCATCGGCGAAATTGACATGAAACAAGTCGAAGAGGGGTACAAAGCCGAAGAAAGAGCAAGCGCTTATACCATCTTATTCGAACTTCAAAAGATGGGCGTTTTCCAAAAAGATAAAGCCTACACCATCGAAGAAATCAAGGCTCCGGTCATCGGCAAATACCATTGGCTCGTCACGCAATGGCTCGGCTATCTGCTTGCAGAAAAGTTCATCGAACAGCAAGGCGAAACGTACATATGCCACATCGACGCAACTGAAAGCGAAAAAGAAAAACTTTGGAGCAACGCTTACGAAGTTTGGAACGGCGAGTACATTTCAAAAGACTTCCTTGAATATGTCAAGCTAAATGGCGATCACCTCGCAGAAATCGTTCAAGGCAAAGTGGATCCGGGAAAATTCCTGTACCCCGAAGAAGGCGACAAATACCGCTATGTCGATTCGCTTTACGTCAAGAATAAAATCATGCGTATTGCGTACAACACGTTGGCGGAGTACTTCAAAAAAATCTTGGACGAAAATCCAAACCGCACCATTCGCATTTTGGAAGTCGGCGCAGGAACGGGGTCTGCAACGCGCTACCTTTTGCCGGTATTGAAGGGCCACAAATTTGAATACTATTTCACCGATTATTTGAAGCACTTCTTCCCGACTGCGGCAGAAATGTTCAAGGATTATCCAGAACTTGTATTCAAGCAGTTGGACTTGAACGAAGATTTCCACAAGCAGGGATTAAAATCGAATACGTTCGATATTGTCTTTGGCGGATACGTCATGGACAATGCGGTTGATTTTAGCAAGACACTATCGCAAATTGAAGACGTTCTCGTTCCCGGCGGACACTTTATGTTCCTGGAATCCTATGAACTCTCCGCTTGGATTACCATCACGCAGGCACTTTTGATGGATGTTCCGTCTGACGATTTAGAGCGCCAGAAGCAGATTTTCGAGCAGCTCAAAATGTCTCGAAGCAAATGGACCGAAAAACTTTTGCATGGCGAAAAGAACGTCAACTTGAGTTCTTTCCCAGCTTGCGATGAACAGCTAGACCTTTTGCACGTTCTGTTCTTTGTAAAGCAAGTCAAGAGCGACAAGCAATTGATTGATGAAGATAAGCTCAAGGCACACCTCGATAAATACTTGTTGCATTACATGCATCCGGGATACATCCAAGAATTCAACGCATTGCCGCTTTCTGCAAATGGCAAAATCGACCGAAAGAGCATCCTCAAGTTCTTCGAAGAATCTAAGGCAAAAACGGGAGCGCTAAACCTTACGCAAGTCGAAGAAGCGCTTGTCAGCAGTTTGCCAATTGAAAAAGCGACCGCATTCCTGGGCAGCAACAAGGACAACCTTATCGTTGCTGTGGAACCGCGCAAAAAGCAGAAAAATAGAATTGATGAATGTGAAGAAGTTTTCACTAAAAACGTAACCCAGACGGATGAAAAAATTTCTGCGACACATGAAAACTTCGATTGGGAAAAAATTCGCAATAGCTACAGAAACATTGAAAAGACTGCCGCAGACTCGATTCTCCTTGGACTTTTGCAAAACAACATTCTCGTTTACGGCAAGGACTTTACCAAGGAAGAACTCGAAAAAGCCATACCGGAAAAATTTCGTTTCCACGCGCAAGAATGGATAAATGTCCTTTTAGAAAATGGCAACATCGCATCTTGCGGAAATAAATTCAAGATTTTACAAGAAATCACATTCGAACAAAACGAAAATAAATGGGATGAGGTCATTCAAAATACCGATAGCCACATTGCTTCGAAACCATACGTTCGTTATCTCAAGGAAAACGGAATTCACTTTGGAGAAGTTTTAGCAGGCAAAGCCGATCCAAATGATTTTGTCTACAAGAACTACAGCGACAATCACGAAAACAATGCGTTGCAAAATTGGTCCGACATTGTACAGGCCCAAAACAGCTACAAGATTATCAACGAGCATCTCGTAGAATTTTTGAAGCAGGTTATGGCAACGGATTCTAAAAAAATTTGGAGAGTTCTCGAATTGGGCGCTGGTACAGGGCAAATCACAAGACAGGCGTTCGCAGGTCTTAAAGAATCAGGTTTCGCCTTCACATATAATTTCACGGATAAGTTCACACAATTTTTCCCCATGGCTGGAGAATATACGCACAAAGATCCGGCGATGATTTTTACGCAATTGGACTTTAACGAAGAATTCGAAAGTCAAGGGATTCCCGAAAATAGTGTCGACATTATTCTATGTGGCGGCGCGATGGCCAACTCCATAAATCTAGACTACACGCTAGAACAAATGAAGAAAACTCTAGTCCCAGGCGGCTATCTCTTTATCGAAGAAGTGGGGGACGATTCTGCATCGATTTCCGTATCGCAAGCGTTGATGATGGATAAGCCCGTAGACAAGATTAGAGAAAAGCACATGTTCTTGCCTAAAGAAGATTGGATTGAATTGTTGCGTCAAAAAGATGGTCTTGTAAACGCAACGACATTCCCGCAAGATGATGCAAAGGCAAAAATGCTGGGCGGATACCTTTACGTCAAACAATTCAAGTACGACAAGGATGAAGTTTCCGAATCCTCTGTAAAGTTGGTTCTGAATGATATCTGCCCCGAAAAGAATACGTCCATCCATATTCTCGACAAGTTGCCTTTGACCGCAAACGGGAGCGTTGACCAGCAAGCACTCAAGCACTATGCAGACGCATTCGAAGCATCACAGGGTAAAGACCAATCCATCGAAAATCGCCTTATCGAAATTGCCATCAAGGCTTTGAATGTTGACTCCATCGGGAAAGACGATAACTTCTATGACTTTGGTGCAGACTCCCTGCTCATGGCGCAAATGGCAACGACCATCCGCAACGAACTTGCTTCGGACAAGACGTTTGATGCGATTCTGAAACAATTGCTTGATTTTCCGACAGTCACGGATGTCGCACGCTTCCTGAAAAACGAAGTGGAAGAATCAACGGATAATTCGGGAGAGTTCATTCAACTCAAACGTTACGGCAATGCAAAGAACGATTGTGCAAGAGTTCTCCTCCCGACTGTTCTTTGGAACGATGAAATGTTCCATGAAATAATCCCGCTGATGGAAAGTCAGGACGAAGGCGAAATTTTCACGTTCAAGCTTTCGAATACGCAACACTTCTTTGAAATTGGCGAGGCTGAAGTTGCAAGCGTCTTGGCCAAGGAATTTGCAGACAAGATCGTAGAAACAGGCGTCAAGAAAGTTCAGATTATCGGTTATAGCTTCAATGGAAAACTGTCATTGGAACTTGCGGAACGTCTCGAAAATGCTGAAATCGAAATAGCGGACCTCGCCATCATCGAAGGCGCACGCTTGCCGTTCGAAATCAAGCAGACAAACATGAAGGATTTCTTCTTTGCCACATTGATTGGCGTTAATCCCGAAAAGGTTGGCTTCAAGTTCGAAGACATCACCTTCTTGATGAACAGCTATATCGAAGAAACGAAGAAGAAAATTATTGACGAAAGCGATTTCGAAAAAATCATCGGCCAGTCGCCTGACGCAGACGCTATCCGGAATTTCAACGCATTGGCATCAAGCGAACGATTCCAGAAAATCAAGGAATACTCCGGCGATTTCGGAAACAACATGACCGACGAAGCCTTTGCTCGAATCAAGAAAACGTTCGATCAAAATTTCAACGTCATGCTTAATTACAATCCGACTCCGTACTTCGGCGATTTGCGCTATTTCAAGGCTGATAACAGCAACAGCATTTTCAAGAATGCAGACAAGATGCTGTTCCAAAAATGGGATGACCTTTGCATTGGCGAAATCAAATACGAGCAACTCAAAGGCGATCATTTTACCGCATTTACATCGAAAGAATTTGCACCGGAACTTGCCGAAAAACTTTCCTTGAAAAATTTGCAGGAGAACAACTAATGAATTCTCAAACCGCAAAGGAACTCATTGAAAGTTTTGCGCATCGCGGCGTGACGCTTTGGCTCGAAGAGGGCAAGCTAAAATTTCGCGCTGCAAGCGGAGCGCTTTCTGGCGAAGACAAGGAATGTTTAAAGGCTAACAAGGCCGGAATCATTGCGCATCTCGAAAAGCGAGCGGAAGAAGAGTCAAACGCATTTCCGCTCTCGCCCATTCAAAAATCATACCTTGTCGGTCGCGACACAGTTTACGATTTAGGTGGCATCAATACCCATTATTACATGGAGCTGGAAATCGACGAAAAAATCGACGTCGCACGCTTAGAAAATGCTTGGAACGATGTCGTCACTCACGATGACGCTCTCCGTCTTGTAATTTCTGCAAATGGGACACAGCGCGTTCTTGAAACAGTCCCGACGTATTCCATTGAAGTCGTAGAATTGGAATCGTCCGAGCAAAGACTTGAAAAGCGCAAGGAATGGAGCCACCACATTTATCCGTTAAATCAGTGGCCGTTCTTTACGATGCGTGTTTCACGAGTTCCTAACACAAGGGATATTTTGCATTTCGATTTCGACTGCATGATTATGGACGCCTGGAGTGCTAAAATCGCGCTTTCGCAGATGTTCAAACTTTATCGCGGTGAAACTGTGCAATGGATTGATTACGGTTTCAAGGACTACTGCAATGATCTAATTACATTCGAAAAGCAACAGGATTACTCGCAAGCAGAAACTTTCTGGAAATCGAAAGTAAACGAGCTCGTTTGCGAGCCGGACTTGCCGTATGCAAAGCCGCTTTCTGAAATTCACAATCATCGATTTGCAAGAATTTCTGGAGAATTATCGATAGACGAATTCACATTATTGCAGCAGAGATGCCGCGAATATCGCACAACACCAGCCGCAGTCATCAGCACCGCTTATCTCAAGTCGTTACTCGGTTTTAGTAAAAATGGTTCGCTAACTATTAATTCTACCATTTTCAATAGGCTCCCGCTTCATAAAGATATCAATTCGGTCGTGGGCGATTTTACCAACATCGCATTCATCACGCTTTCAAAAAAATGCAAGAATTTTCTAGAGTGCGTACAAAGCGTACAAAAGGACTTGTGGCAACTTGTACGCTTCCATACATACGATGGCACAAAGATTCTCAAATTCAAGGAAGGTCTTTCGCCTATGCGTGCACAGATGCCCATTGTCATCACTTGTGTCCTTGAAAACGGACAAAAGTCCAACAGCGATGTGCCCAACGGTTTGCACCAAATTTATGCTCTAAGCAAGACTCCGCAAGTTGTGTTGGATTACCAAGTCACCAACTTTGACGGAAAACTTTCGGTCAACTGGGATTACGCAGAACCCGCATTTGCTTTTGAGACATTAAAACAAATGTTTGCTACCAACTTGAATTTACTTAAGCGGTTGCTCACTGAAAAATGGGAAGAGGTTTTGTAAATGCTATACATTTTTACAGAAATAGAATCCATTTCAGAACTTGATTTGGCTGGGCTATGGCCATTACTGAGCGAACAGCGTGCGAAACGCGTTGACCGATACCGCTATTTTAAGGACCGCAAACTTTCTGCACTTGCATACATTCTTTTGCGATACGCATTGATTGAAGAAAAAGGCTTAGACGAAAAAATTGAATTTGATTTCGGCCCTTACGGAAAGCCATTCATCAAAGGAATGCCAGAACTCCAATTTAGCCTATCCCACTCCGCATCCGGAGTTGTCTGTGGACTTGCCAATACTCCTATTGGCGTTGACATTGCCGACGTTGACTTGCGTAATTTAGATTGTATCAAAAGTGCAATGCACCCATCTGAGCGTGAAATCATAAGGTCTTCAGACGATCAAGCCCGTGCATTTGCACGTTTTTGGGCGTTAAAAGAAAGTTATCTAAAATATATTGGCACTGGAATTGACAGCAGTATCGCTTGTCTAAACTTTTCATTGTTTGACGAAAATGTATTTGACTATAGACTTGCCAAGATGCAAGTTTTCAATAACGAAAAATCAGTCATCACCGCTTATTGCGCTGAACTTTTACCTGTCAAAACCTTAACCAAGATAGATCTGTTTGATTTTTTAATAGGAGAACCCCACAATGCAAAATTTGCCCTCGCTTAACCAAAAATTGAAGGAATACCTTGAATGCGATTCACGAATCATTTTGATGAAAAACGGAATTGCCACAAATGTTTCAAAAGCCGAACTCAAGATGCGAATTCTCTGCGCAAGGCGTACCTTTGAAAACGCAGGGCTAAAGCAAGGCGACATGGTCATTTTCCAGATTAACGGAGCTTCAAAAAAAGCCTTCATGGGAAATTTCTTTGCACTTTTGAGCATGGGGATTGCGCCTGTATTTTTGACAGCGGCACGCAGCAAGGACCATGTAACGCGTCTAATCCGCGTCGCAAGCGACAATCCCAAGGCCGCCATTATTGCGGATACCGAAACGGCTGAATTCATCAAATTTTTCTGGAAGGAATGCGATGCAAAACGTTTGATTGTCGTTCCCGAAGAAATTACGGAATACCCACAAGACTTGCCTGCAGAAATCGATTACGTTGAAGTCGACCCGAAAGCACTTGCTCTTGTGCTGTATTCATCAGGAAGTACATCTGATCCGAAAGGCGTCATGATGTCAAACGAAAGATTCCTATTGATGCTCAAGAATTTGAATATTGCATTAAAGACTAGTTCAAAGGATACTTGGTTGCAATGGCTCCCGCTAGAACATGCTTTTGGTATTGTCACGCTGATTACAATCCCGATGTACTATAAGACTGGTGCTGTCCATATGGATGCTGCCGAATTTATCCAGAATCCCAAATCTTGGTTTGATGCGGTCAGCAAGACTCGCGCTACAAAGACATCCGCCCCGAATTTTGCTTACCCGCTCCTTTTAAAGGCTATGGATGGCAGCGAAAATTGGGACTTGTCCTGCGTTGACTTTATCCTGAATGGCGGCGAACCTCTTTCAAAAAAAGTTCTTGCCGAATTCACCCAGACTATGGCCAAATTCGGAATGCACGAACACGCCATCGTTCCTCTTTACGGACTTACAGAGGCTTTGGGCGCTGTCACATTCAACATGGATCACGAATATCCTGAACTAGACATCAATAAGGTAACATCCGGTATTGATTTTGATATGAAAGGCCTTCGTGAAAACGCAAAGGATATCGTATGCCAAGGTCGTGCCATTCCCGGAATGCAAATTCGTATCTGCGATGAGGAAAACCAAGTTCTTCCCGACAACACCGTGGGAAGCATCCAGGTGTTCAGCGATTACATCTGCACCGGCTACTTAAACAAGGATTCTTCGGACATGTTTGTTGACGGATGGCTCGATACAGGCGATCTCGGCTTTTTGAGCAATGGACTTTTGTACGTTGTGGGCCGTAAAAAAGACATGTTCTTTATCCACGGCAAAAATATTTACTTGCGCGATATCGAACAAGTTGTCACTTCAAAATTCGGCTACCGCTGTGCCGCCTGCGGCGTAAACGATTCCGCAGCCTCCACCAATTACATTTATCTCTTTGTTGAATACGGTGAGCCCGAAAAAGTGAATGTCAGTTCGCTCAAGGAATTCATTTTTTCGGAAATGGGTTTTGGGTTAAAAGAGGTTATCCCGCTAAAATCCTTGGTTCTCACGGGCACTGGAAAAATCGCCAAAGAAAAACTGTACGCCGCCTACAAAGAAGGTAAAATCTAAGGAGATTCCATGTCGCAATTTTCGCAAAAAGAAATTCTCGAAATTGTCAATCAAATTTTAAAACAGAACGTTCAGACGGAAACATCGCTGTACGAAGTTTTTGAAGATTCCATACAGATGTTCCGATTCCTGGGAGAAGTCAAAAAGCAATTGAGCATAGAATTCGGAATGCTCGACCTCGTGAAAGCAGAAACCATCGGTGACCTGGTTGACAAGATTCAAGAAAAGCTCGGCAAAGGTGCCGATGTCGAAAAAAAAATACCCCTGACGCCCATGCAGCAGTCTTACAGACTCGGAAGAGAACAAAACTTTCACGGGTCTGTAAACTCCACGCATATCTATTTTGAAGTGGAACATTCTTTGGACATCGACAAGGCCGAAGAATGTTTCCGTCAATTGATCGAAAAGCATGAGGCTCTCCGGGCATTTGTCGAAGATGAAGACCAGTGTATTCTTGCAAAGGATGTTCGCAAGAACTTCAGGATTGCACGCGAAACCATTCCCGAAGCGGATATACAGCAACATCTTGAACAGAAGCGTTTGCAGGCGCAAACGGAAATGCGCGATCTTGGCAAGTGGCCGCTTTTCGAAATCACACATATTTCAACTGAAAAACGCAATATTGCAACCGTTGATTTAGAGCTCATGTTCGTTGACGGCTTGAGTGCACAAGGGTTAGCTTCGGAATTTCTATCGCTTTATCATGAAGGCGTTTTGCCGACTTTTGATTTTGAAAATAATCCGCAATACATTGATTGGATTAAGTCACGCAAGGACAACGCCAAGCACGATAGCGATGCAGAATTCTGGCACAAGCTCGAAGCCGACATTCCTACAGCCCCAAAGCTCCCCGTTACCGCATCACGCCTTAACGAAGCCAACATTTGCAAGCGCAAGCAAAAAGTGTTCAGCAAGGACATTCTCCGCAATATGGAAATCAACGCCCGCAAAAACGGCGTCACTTCTAGCGTTGTTCTCTTTTATCTTTATTTGAAAATGCTCGCAAGATTTAGTGAGAATAGAAAATTTTCCGTCAACATCACGATGCTCAACCGTCCTTACGGCGTTGAAGGCATGGACCACATCATCGGTGATTACACAAGTAACGTCATTTTCGATTTCGACAACGCACAAATTGCACAATTACCGCTCCGCGAAGCGTTACAAACTATTCGCGACTGCATGTACGAACGAATTGACCACAGCGCCTACGAAGGCGTCGAAGTCATTCGTGACCTCATCCGTCAAAAGCGAATCGACAACGAAAATCCGATGCCGATAGTTTTCACGAGTATGCTTTTCGGGAGGCTCCCTGAAGCTAAGGGTTTACAGGTTTCATACGTGCAAACGCAGACATCGCAAGTCAGCATCGACAACCAGATATGCAAAACTTACGATGGCGGGCTCATGATTTCTTGGGACTATCTCGAAAAGATATTCACCCCGAATACCATTGCTGAAATGTTCCGTTACTACAGCGAAAGCATCGAAGCTTTTTCAAAGACAGGTGAATGTACCGCTCAAGCGCCACAATTCGAAGAAAGAGTTATTGCATATAACTCGACTAAAAAAGAATTCGACATCAAGCACCCGATTGAATACCTGCAAAAATCCTTCGTAAAATGCCATGATCGCATCGCACTCAAGAATGGCGTCATGACAACCATGACTTACGGCGAACTTGAGGATTCTGTGCGCAAAGCCATGTACATGCTTAAAATGCAGGGCGTCAATTGCAACGATTCCATCGCCATTCTTTCGCAGAAGAATTTTTCGACAGTCATCGCCATCCTTGCCGTGATGGGCGTGGGCGCCACATACATTCCCGTTGATGACAAGTGGCCCGAAGATCGCAAGGAATATATTGTCAAAAATTCCAATTGCAAATTGCTTGTCAATCCGCAAAAACTCGTAGAAGCCCCGACTCGCGAACGTGCAGACTTCGCTCCAAATCCGAATCTCGATGCGACTGCTTACGTTATATATACTTCCGGCAGCACGGGCGTTCCCAAAGGCGTGTCGATTTCTTATGCGGCCATGATGAATACGATTCTCGACATCAACGAACGCATGGGTATTAACGAAAGCGCTTCGATTCTTGGGCTTTCTTCGTATTGTTTCGACCTCTCCGTCTATGACCTTTTCGGCACCCTGATTGCAGGCGCAGAACTCGACATCGCCAAGGACATCCGCGAAACGGAAGAAATCAAACGATTCGTAGATTCTTCCAAGAACATTTTGTGGAACTCAGTACCCGCCGGCATGGAACTTTTCATCGACAGCCTCGACGAATCCTATGTCAATCATGAATTGAAAAACGTCCTCATGAGCGGCGACTGGATTCCCGTTTCGCTCCCCGCACGAATCCGCAAGCATTTCCCCGAAGCAAAAATCTACAGTTTAGGCGGTGCAACCGAAGCTTCCATCTGGTCAATTTATTTTCCGATAGCACACGTCGATTCCAGCTGGCAAAGTATTCCTTACGGCTACCCGCTTGCTAACCAGACGATTTACGTTCTGAACGAATCTCTTGAAATCTGCCCACCTGAAATCCAAGGAGAAATCTACATCGGCGGAGTCGGCGTTGCACAAGGTTACGCCAACAGCGAAGAAAAGACAAAGGCCGCATTTATCAATCATCCCCAATTCGGCCGCATTTACAAAACCGGCGACTTCGGAAAATTCTCGTCAAATGGATATGTCGTTTTCCTTGGCCGCAAGGACAATCAAGTCAAAGTCGGCGGTTACCGCATTGAGCTTGGCGAAATCGAACAACGCATGA
>Ga0310696_10001623_pt1 | contig 32147 bp, 47 predicted proteins | sample AusTroGonzalo_MG_4_FD_203885 | JGI IMG/M metagenome (GOLD analysis project Ga0310696, IMG submission 203885) | Bovine rumen microbial communities from tropical cattle in Woodstock, Queensland, Australia - Gonzalo_02 (v2) (version 2) | ecosystem: Host-associated > Mammals > Digestive system >... | reverse complement strand
ACGGAGACTCCGACCATCCGTTTCACCAAGCCGAGGGCGAAGAAGGAAGATTGATTTACGCAGTATGGCAAATTTCTATATAACGGAAAACGGAGATAGGCGGATCTCCCGTATAGAAATATAAGATGCTCTTCAAAGTAGGGGATAGACCGCCTTCTATCTCCGAAATGAGGAGCATTGTTTTGTTTAACAATGGAACGAGCATTTAAAGGCATTTGGATTCCGGTGGAGATTTGGAAGGACAAGTCTCTCACCTGGAACGAGAAGATCCTGCTGATGGAGATTGATTCCTTCACATCCTCCGGCAAGGACTGCTACTTCTCCAACGAATACATTGCCGACTTTCTCAATGTCTCCATTCGGTGGGCGAGGAAATATATGTCCCATCTCATCGAAGCCGGATATGTCAAGTTGGTGCGTTTCGATGGTCGCAGAAGGTATGTGGAAGCGGAGGGAAAATTCCAGGCAGAGAGGAGAGAATCCTACCACGCAGAGGGGAGCGAAATCTCCTCGCAGGGAGGAGGAAAAGTTCCACATATAGAAATAAAAGAAATAAATAAATCTATTGAAGAGAAAGATACTATAAGGAAGCCGAGATTCGATTTCAAATCTTCCCTTCTTTCTCTTGGAGTTTCGGAAGAGGTTGCGGAAGCCTGGATGTCCGTCCGTAAAACGAAGCGGGCAACCAACACCGAGATTGCTTTCCGTAAGGTTGCGGAGGAAATCCAAAAATCCGGCAAGACCGCAGAAGAGTGCATCACCATTGCGGTGGAAAACTCCTGGCAGGGATTCAAGGCGGAATGGATCGCACCGAAACCGCAACGGCAGTACCAACACCGGAAGAAGGAATCCACCTTTGAGAAAAATCTCCGTGCCATTGACCAGGTACTTGGTACTGATATGCACGGGCAATACTACGGAAGGAGGGACATAGATGAGCAATGATCTGATTGTGCCGGGAAAGCAACCGACACTCCTGGAGATCCGGATGGACTCCAAGAAATATCCCAGGCTCTGCCGATACACCAAGGAGGAAGCTGACCTCGCAATGGTCAAGATAGTCTCCCAGGCAATCCTCTACCGGGGGCAGAATATGGAAGCCTCCACCATCTCCTTCACGGCATCCTCCCTGGTTGATGAGCTGATGCGGGAGGACAAGTACGGGGCGAAATACCTCTCATTTGAGGAGATCTCCCGCATCATAAAGAAGGCAGTCCTGGAGTCCGACATCTTCATCTCCGTCTCCTCCCTCTACCGGGCAATCCTTGACTTCTGCAAGGGCGAGGGGACACGCATCCAACAAGAGGCATCCGCCCTCAAGAGGAAGCAGGATGAGGAGTCACTCCGCAATTCAGTTGTCGCACCTATGCTCCAAGCATACACGGGTGCATTCATCAATGAACACAAAGTGAAATGAGAATCAAAGTTGAAATAGATCAATTTGGAAATTGCACAAAGCATTGCCCATTCGTTCAGCAGAACGGAAAGGGAATCCCCATCATGGTCGGAGGTGGACTATGTGTCTATATGTGTCCGTATATCGATGGTATGAACAAAGACCGGGACACTCAAGAAATGTATATCAATTGTAATCACGATTAACCACAAAACACTATGGACAAGAAGCAGAAATACATCGCAACCCAGGCGATCTACCAGGCACTCCTCGCAGGGCGGAGACTCTCGCAGATGGACTGCCGGGAATTCCAAATCGAAGATATGAGGACTCCGGTCTGCCATCTCAAACCCCGGTTTGAGGCAACACACGAACTCAAGACAGAGTGGATTCGCACTCCCGTCCGCAACGCACGGATAAAGCAGTATTGGCTTGAGAAGAAGCAGTAAAACAATCAAAACAATCAAAGCACTATGTCAGTCAATTTATGCATTTTCATCGGCAATGTCGGCAACGATCCGGACATCCGCACCATAGGCGAGAACGCAAAGGTCGCATCCTTCCGTCTCGCAGTAACCGAGAGGTACAAAGACCGCAACGGGGAACTCAAGGAGAACACCGAGTGGGTGAACATCTCCGCCTGGAACAAGACTGCGGACATCGTGGAGAGATTCGTGAAGAAGGGAAGCCTCCTCTACATCGAAGGGAAACTCGCCACCCGCAAGTGGACGGACAAGGACGGCAACGAGAGATTCACCACCGAGGTCAAGGCGGACGGCATCCAGCTCCTCGGCAACGAAACCCGCACCTGCGGAGGAGTCCCCGGCACTCAAGGCACTCAAGTCCAATCTCGGTGCGAAGGATGACAACCCGGAGCAGGACTTGGAAAGGATCTACACCCTCCGTGACCTCGGCTTTTGGGCATATGTGATGATTTATGACAAGGAACATTGCAAGCCAATATACAAAGACCTCCAACGATGGTGCAACAATCGGTTTGTCTTTGCCAAGATACATCGGTTTGAGGACTACCGAATCCAACACTATAAACCCAAGGAGGAAACATTACAACTATTTTGATAATACACATTACTAATTCAAATACAATAAGTTATGGAAAACAAACCAACGAAACCAATCAAGTTGTCAAACACGAAACCTCTCACGAAGGATGAGGAGATGATCAAACGGATTCAATTCTTTGCTCAACGCAGGGAGGGAATCGCAGTCAGCATCCTCACCTCACTCTGCAGGGGCAACGGCTTCGCCTATCCCAAAGACCAGGACAATTTCGGTCAGCTCGTTGACCTGTCCGTTGAGATGACTGACCGACTCCTGGAGAAACTCTATCCCGCACCAAAGACGGAGGAAAAGAAATGAAACTCGGAGATACCCTTGGGTGGAGGGGTGTGAACAAAGACCATCACGGCATAATCTCCCAAAGCGAACAGGGTGACCTGGTTGTCCGGATGGAGGACGGAAGCATCCTTCCACTTGAGGATCTCCTCGGAGCAAAGTCCTTCCGTGTATTCCCCAAAGAATAGCAACACGGTGCGGAAAAGCCAGGAGTGATCCCTGCAGGGTGGCTTCTTTTCTTTTCACACTTCTTCTCATATGCATAGGTTATAGTTTTAGGTTAACACCCACCGCACCTTTTTAATAACACGAAAAATGAAAATCAAGAAACTCATCGAAGCACTCCGCAACATTAACGGGCGGAGACTCGCCAAGTCCGTAGGCATCTCCCTCGGACTCGCCCTCATCATCACCACCATCTTCGTTCTCGGCAGGTACGCACCGGGTGTTCTCCTGGCAATCGGCTTCTGCCTGTTCACCGCATTTGTCTATTTCCTCATCACGATGTCCGAGGAATAGTGTGACAAAAACCGCCTCCGGACTATTTAATGGAAGAATGACAAGGAACGAGATAGTTGACACACTCGCCAAGTCAAGGAGGGTGGAGCATATGGTGGAGAGCATCTGCCATCACTCATTGACACCGGACTTGAAGGACTTGTGCCAAATGGTGTACCTAATCCTCCTTGAATACGATGAGGACAAAATCATTGACCTGTGGGAGAACAACGAGATCAACTTCTTCCTCGCCAGGATCATCCTCAACCAATACCGATCCACCAGGTCACCCTTCCACACCCTGTTCCGGAAATTCCAGGAGAGATCCGTTGGCATCTCCGTAGTATGGGACATCTCCGAGGCGGACATTGAATCAATCAGACGGAACTTCATTCCCTGGAGGGACAAATGATCAGCGAGGTTGTTGCAGAATATCGGCAGATCAAAGCCGAATACGCATTCGATCCGGGCATCTTCAACCCGGATGATCCGAAGGTCGCACGGCTCAAGGAGATCATTGACACCAAACTCTCCCAGGCGGACAAGACCATCCTCCTCCTCTATGTGGATTGTCAGTCCTACCGCAAACTCGGAAAGAAGCTGAATCTCTCACATATGACCGTCCGGAGGGAGGTCTTGAGAATCCGGCAGATAGTATTGAACGAATTCGAAAAATGAGCATATACCTTCAACTCATCCTTGTGGCATCCGTCATCATCTACATCGTTGACCTCTCCGGCTTCACCGATGCCTGGAGGCGGGCGATAGCACGAAGGATGCACATACCGGAGAACAACCTCCGACCTCTCAAGCCGTTTGACTGCGGGCAATGTATGACCTGGTGGGTGTGCCTCGCCTATGCACTCATCGCAGGGCAGTTCTCCCTCACCGTTGTCGCATTCTCTGCACTCCTCTCCTTCCTGTCATTTCCAATCGGACAGGTATTTATATTTATCAGAGAATGGGCATTGTGGCTCATCAATAAACTGATGCCGGAGGAATGATGACGGAGGATCTGATCAACACCTGCCTCGCCCTCTCACTTGAGGAGAAGAAGCAGCTCATCGCACGGCTCACCGCCAATGTGACCGGATGCGACTACGGACACGCAGCAGACCTCCTGGACATCTATTCCGATGTGACCGGGCGGAAGGTCAACCTCTTCTGCCGTGACCAGGAGGATGTGTGGGGAAAGGCGATGGTGGCATACCAACTGCTTGAGGAGGGATTCTCCATCTCCGCAGTTGCGAGGATGCTCTACCGGAAAGACCATTCCACCGTAATCCGTTATCGGCAGAAGATGGATGATGCCCTCGCAGTCCCGTCCGCCTACCGGGACATCATTGAAATATGGAACAACTTTAAAGCAAGGATACAATGAACTTCACGAAAGAGCAGATGGAAATCCTCTCCAAGTATGAGCAGTATTTCCACACCGCAACCAAAGCGAACTACACCCGCAATCCCGGCAGGGTTGCACTCCAGGAGATGCATCAGATCTTCAAGTCCGCCACCGGATCAGCCATCGGACTCAACACCGGATGCGGGCATTGCATTTACAACCTGGTCAAAGCCGTTGCCGTTGCCTACTACAAGGACAAGGCGGAGATGGAGGCACTCGCAGCCAAGGCGGTCAAAGCCGAGGACATCCCGGCAGAGCCAAAAGAGAAAGTCCAGGTCAAGACAAAGACACGGAAATCCAAGAAGGCTGAATGACCTACAACCTCGCAAACGAATTCCAACGGAAAGCATTCCTTGCTCGGTGCGAGGACTGCCTGGACAAGGCATCGGTGGTTGAGCTGACCACCAAGTCCTTCCGGACAAGGAATCAAAACTCATATCTGCATCTCCTCATCGGTGTGGTTGCCATTGACACAGGGAACACCCTCGCCTTCACCAAGGAGCAATACTTCAAGAGGCTTGTCAATCCGGACATCTTTGTCCAGGAGGTGACCGACCTATATTGCGGAAATGTGCAGGTTGTCAGATCCACCGCAGACCTAACAAAGGAGGAACTCTCAATGGCTATTGACCGATTCAAGAGGTGGGGTGCTGAAAACGGGATCTACCTGCCCAATCCCGGTGATGAATCCCTCCTCCGTGAAATAGAAATCGAAATGGGCAGACAAAAGAATTACCTGGGAGGATAGGCTATGGCAAAGGATAACATTTACCCTCCGTTCAACTACACCCTCGGCAGACCTCTGAAATACAAGCCGGATGAGATGCTTGAAAAGTTCCAGGATTATGTGTCCTGGGCGAAGGGCAACCCCATCTCCATCGAAAAGAATGTGGTGAACACCACCACCAAGGGCGAAACTTATAAGAGTGACTCGGTGGAGACAAAACCGAGACTCATCTCCATCAAGGGATTCCTCGTTTTCCTTGGTGCGGGCAGTGATTGGTGGCAGTCCCTTGACCGGGAAGGTGCGAAGAGAGCTGAAGAATTTTCAAGAGTCAAGTCCTTCATACGGGACTACTGCGAGAGTTATCAGTCCGAGATGGCTTCCGCAGACATCTTCAATGCCAACATCGTGTCCAGGCTTCTCGGTCTCGCAGACAAGAAGGACATCACCTCCGGTGGCGAGAAACTTGACCGCATTATCGTGCAGTCAGAGGAGGAGAGGGACAAGGTGGCGAACATCAAAGACCTGGATGTCTGATGGCGGATATGCGATTCAGCAAGGTGTTTTGGAAGATCTACGATGCCTGTGCGGACAAGCCTCGTTATATCTCCAACAAGGGCGGAACTCGGTCAACCAAGACCTATTCCACCCTGCAGTTTCTGCACCTGCTGATACCCAGGGCGGACAAGCCGGGTGACATCACCTCCGTTGTCTCCGAGACATTCCCTCACCTCAAACGAGGTGCGATCCGTGATTTTGAGAACATCATCGGTCACCCTCTCATAGGCGATCCCCATTGGATTGAGACCAACCACACCTGGACATATGACAACGGAGCGAAATTGGAATTTTGGTCTGCGGACTCATCTGACAAGGTACACGGCAGCCAACGCAAAAGATTGTTCGTGAACGAAGCCAACCACATCCCCTTTGAGATCTTCCGGCAGATGGCAGTCCGCACCTCCGGCATCATCTTCATTGACTACAACCCTGCCTCCGTTTGTTGGATACAGGAGCAGATCGAATCCAAGGACAACTGCACCCTCATAAAGTCCACATACAAGGACAACCCTTTCCTCACCGAGATGCAGATCCGGGAGATTGAGGACAATCAGTCAGATGCCAATTGGTGGAAGGTGTACGGCTTGGGAGAGGAGGGAAGCCTGGAGGGACTCATCTATTCCTTCGATCAGATTGACACTCTGCCGGAGAAGGACGGTAACCTCATCGAAATCCAGGGACTTGACTTCGGCTTCACCAACGATCCAACCGCCAGGGTGCAGGTGCTTGCCGACCACCGGAAGAAAATTCTCTACTGCAGGGAGAGATGCTATCAGACTCATATGCAGAACAAGCACATCATTGCAGACCTCCAGGCGGACGGCATCGGAAGAGGAACGGAGATCTATGCGGATTGTGCCGAGCCGAAATCCATTGCCGACATCAAGGAGGCGGGATTCAAGGTCATCCCTTGTGACAAGGATGCACCCGTCAAGTCAGACAAGTTGCTCTTCCAACTCCAATGGATGCAGGGGTGGACACTCAAGGTGACCAAGGACTCCATCAATCTGATCCGGGAGCTGCGGAACTACACCTGGGCAACCGACAAGGACGGAAACAACCTAAACCAACCCATAGACAAGTTCAACCATCTCCTGGATGCAATGAGATACGCAACTTGGACACGATTCGGCAGGGATGCCGGGTATGGGCAATATAGCATTTCATTTTCACGCAAACGATATGGACATAATTGATTCTTTTGACAAGTTGAAACTCGGCACTTTCCGGGAGATCCAGGAGGTGCAGCAGCAGGAAGGGGTGGAAGAGATTGACAAGCACATCACCATCCTCTCCCTCCTCACCGGGGCATCGGAGGAGGACATCCTGCATCTTCCCTTGCCGGAATTCACGGAACTCTCCTCCAAGGCGAAATTCCTCACCGCAGAGGGATTCCGCCAACGGCAGGTAGCAAAGAAATACATTGTCGGTGAATGGGAACTCATCCCTGTCACGGACTACCGGAAACTTGAGACCGCACAATACATAGACTTTCAATCCCTGGGTGGTGATATGGATGCCCATATGGTGGAGCTGCTCTCCATCATCCTTGTCCCCAAGGGGCATCGGTACAACGAAGGCTATGACATCATCGAACTGCAGAAGGCGATCCGTGATGATATGTCCGTGACTGACGGGGTTACGGTGGTTGGTTTTTTTTTAATCTCATTAGAGAAATCAATCAAGGATATGTTGAGTTACTCCAGGGAGGAGGCGGAGAAGATGCCGGAGGGGAAGGAGAAGGAGAAGATCCTGGAGAGGATACGGGAGCAGGAAAAGACTTTAGAGACAAATGGGGATGGATAGAGAATGTTGATGCCGTGTCGGAGACCTGCCGATGCTCCTGGGATGATGTGTTCCGGATGACTGCAATAGAGTTTCTGAACATCCTCTCATACCGGAAGGACAAGGCGGAAAAGGACAGGCAGAAGATAGAGGAATGGAAGAAAAACAACTGATATGGAACTGCTCAACCTTGAAAATGTGATGGAAACCCTGCAGGAATACGCACAGGAGGTGCGTAACCTGTACCAGGACAAACTGATCGAAGGAGACCGGATCTCCTCCGGCAAGCTGCTCAACTCCATCGAATACCAGGTGGTGGACAACGGCAGGGAATACCTTGTGCAACTCTCCCTGGAGAAATATTGGAAATATTTGGAATATGGTGTGCAGGGGAAGAATAATCCCAACTCTCCCTTTGATAATCCGGGGTGGAAGGCATTCCCTCATATCCTTGAATGGGTGAAGATCAAGCCTGTCCTTCCGAGACCAAACCAGGCGAAGATACGGAGACCGGAGAGCCTGGCGGGTGCAATCACTGCTGCCATCGTGAAGAACGGAACGATGCCGGGCGGGGAACTGAAGGACACCCTTGATGAGGTCAATGCCAGGTACAAGGACAAAATAATCTATTCCCTCCGGAAGGACACCGAGAACATCCTCAAGGTGATGGTCGGTGGCATCCAGGGGAGTGTTCCGGAATACTGAAAAAGCAATTAGTTTATTCAATTGGGGTGTCTCATTTACGGAGACACCCTTTTTTCTATCTCTTGGAAAACGCAAAATATGGCAGCAATCCCCATTTGGAAGGACAAGGTAATTGACCTTGGTGCAGCATCGGTGGAATTCCGGCTCACCGTAGGTGGCAACACCATATATTCCGGCAAGGCAATTGCGAGACCTGGCGAATCCAATGCCAAGGTACGCATCAATGACATTTGTGCAGACTACCTGGTGAATGTGAAACCCGCACTCTCTGATCGGACATTCGCCTCGTTTGACCTGCCCTCCTTCGTTGTGCAGAAGAAATCCGGAGGCACTTGGTCAAATGTGGAGACCGTTCTCTTCTACAACGATTGGTCATACAACTACGGATTCACCGGGAATGTCCTCTCCGATCCGATCAACGGAAAGGTGACAACTGCGATGTTCATCCTTTCCTCCGCAAAGGAGATCTCCTCCAATGTGACCGCATCGTACAAGAAATCCGGAGGCTCGGTGACCACCCGGACAACCACCGTGTCACCCACCCCGGCATACGGCACTTGTCTCTTCGATGTGAGTGCGGTCTCGGACACCGTGCAGATCACCGTCAATTCCAAGGTGTACAAGGTGGTGGACGGATGCGGATACAGGTATGCCCTGTACTACATCAATGCCTACGGAGGTTGGGATCAGCTCCTTGTCGAAGGAAATGACCTGGAGGCGGACAACCTGGAGAGGCACATCCGGGGGAATGAATATGTGAACACCACATCCGACCAGGCGGGGATGGTTGACTATGTGAACGAGATCACCAAGACCTGGACTCTCAACACCGGACTCCTCACCGATGCCGAGGCATCCAGGATGCACCACCTGCTCAACTCTCCCTTGGTGTACCTGTTCCAATTTGCGGGCGGTGGCTATTCCTACCCGGTCATCATCAAGACCGACACCTGCGAATACAAGACTTACAAAAACCAGGGCAACCGGATGTTCAACTATCAGTTCACGGTTGAACTCGCCCAAAACCGAATCCGGAGATGAGACGGAAGATCAGCCTCTACATAGACGGACGGCTTGCCGACCTGGATGAGCAGTCATTCATCCTGTTCAACTACACGATGGATGACCTGTCCAACCCCACCATTGTCAAGAACTCCTTCTCGCAGCAGATCTCTCTCCCTGGGACACCGAACAACAATGTCATCTTCGGTGATGCCTTCCGCCTTGACAGGACGGTGGATTTCAATGCGGGCAACTCCGGTGCGGGATTCAACCCGTCCAAGAAAACTGACTTTGCCATCTACAACGAACTCGGTGAGATCCTGGAATCCGGGTATTGCAAGTTGGACTCGGTTGTCCGGAACAGGTCGGTTGTGACCTACAAGGTCAGCCTTTACGGAGGTCTCGGCTCGTTTCTATATTCGTTGTCATATGCGGAGGACGGACGGAAACTCACCCTGGCGGATTTGGACTACCTGGGGACGGGAGATCCTGGAGAGTTGGACTTCACCATCAATGCCTCTGCGGTGCTTGATGCCTGGGATGAACTCCTCGCACGGACACCAGGCTCTATGTGGACGGTCATCAACTTCGCACCCGCATACAACGGATATCCGGACAACTTTTCCCCGGACAAGGGACTGCTCTCCCTTCCGGGTGCGGGACTCCCTGCAACCGTTGGCGGTTATTCCGACAAGTCCGGATACGGCTTGGTCAACCTCGCCAACAAGCAGGATGAGTGGGCGGTCAAGGATCTGCGGTCTTACCTGCAGAGACCTGTCCTCTATGTCCCGGCATTCCTGGATGCCATCTCCGACTATGACAACAACGGAGGCTATTCGGTGGACATCCCTGCGGACATCTACACCCTTTTCGATTCCCTGTGGCTCACCCTTCCGACCATCCCTTCCCTTGGATCAATGAAGCAGACCACCGGAGGCTTGTCGGTCACGATGTCATCCACCGCCACCTCCGGGAACGATGTGGGCACATTCACCATCGGTGGATCAGTCCCTTCCGGTGCGGTGGTCAACGCAACCCTGCGGTGCAAGCTGCGATTCAACCTCTCCGACAACACTTATGCAACCCTATCCCTGTCCGGGAGCAACGGAACGGGACTGATGAACTCCTCCGTCATCTTCCTGCAAATGGTTGCATACGGATCTGACAACTCCATCGTTGGCGGAAGCAGTGTGAAGGTGCTGAATCCGAACGGTCAGACAAAACCCGCAGCCACCGCCTGTGGCTTTACTCCCGCATTCCCCACCGATGACTATCAGTATGTGAATGACGGTGGAGCAGACCGGGTGGCAACCAATGTCTATGAGATAAACAACGAACTCTCCTTCAATGTGGAAGCACAGGATGTGGCATACTACAAGTTGATGGTGTATGTCTATTCCTGCCATTCCGTCCTCGCCAGGGGAGTGTGGCAACATCAGTATTCCGGAAACGGCAACTCCTCCCAGGCAACACTCTACCATTCGTACACCACCTACTTCCAGGCGGTCTCCTCCGTCATCGTTGCGGGAAGCGGGAATGCCATCACGATGACCAATCCGGATGCACTCCGATCCGGGGCGAGGATCACAAAGCAGATGCTCCTCTCCACCTCGCACACACCTGCGGATTACCTGCTATCCCTCTGCAAAATCTTCGGTCTCTACTTCATTGCGGACACCGAAACGAAGAAGGTCTCCATCCTGCCCAGGAATGACCTGTATATTGATGAGACCATTGACCTCACTGACAGGGTTGACCTGTCGAAGGATGTGGAGATCGTGCCGATGGTGTTCGATTCAAAATGGTACAAGTTTGCGTTGGAGGGTGTTGGCGGTGCATTCTACGATGAATACCTTGACATTGAGGGCATCGAATACGGGGTGCAGATGGTGGATACGGGATTCGATTTCAATGCGGAGGTGAAGGATCTCCTGGACGGCAATGTTTTCCGGAGTGCGGTGACCGTCCTGCAGAGCAGCCGTTATTGGAACATCATTGAGAACGGGGCAACCTTCATCCCTTCTCCCTTCCTGGACTATGGCAACACCATCACCAGGTGGAATTCCTCCGGTGAATCCCAGGACACGCAGATCTCCTGCCCTCCGGCATCGGCAACCATCACATACTACAATAACGATTACAACGGCTATGACATCCCCAAGGGTGTCAAGATGCAGTTTGCGGATGATGACGGGAAGATGGTGGACGGGAAGGATGTGCTTCTCTATTGGAACGGCAACGAGACCTACGCATCGTTCAAGGTGACCGATGACCTGCCTCTGATGGGTACGGTGAATGACGGGAAACCCTGTTGGATTCTTGATGAGGGTGCGGGTGTGGATGTCCCCATTTTCTCCTCATACATCGTGCTTCAGCCTCACGGAACTCCGGAGGTGTATGAGTCCCTGGACTTCGGCATTCCGAGGCAGCTTGACATCCCCGGCATCTACTACCGCCAGGATGTGACTATCTACGAACGGGGATGGAAGGCATACATCACGGACAGGTACGATGTGGACACCCAAGTGATGAAATGCCGGGTGGACTTCAAGGGCATAGGACTGCGTGTCGGACACGGACTCCTGCGGAGATTCTACTACTTTGACGGATCTCTATGGGTGCTGAACAAGATCGTGAACTATTCGCTGACCACCTACGATCCGGTGGAGTGCGAATTCATCAAGGTGCAGGACAAGGATAATTACTTAACCGGACAGGATTATTGAGATGGCAGAGGAAATTGTAACCATACTGAATGTAAAGACGGGTGAGGCGGTCAGCAGCATTGCCGAACTCAAGGAAAATATCAAGGCACTCAAGGAGGGATTTGAGGATGCCCAGGGGAATATGCAGAAAGGTCTCAACAACCTTGAGATCGGCACGGATGAATACAAGGAAACCCTGGAGGCTCTGAAGGTTAATCAGAATGCCTTGAAGGATGCGATGTATGCCACCACCGGGAAGATGGAGGATTTGGCAGCAGCAGCAACCGGGGCATCCACATCCTACAACTCCCTTGTCAACAAGATGGCGGAACTCAAGAGGCAGTTCCGATCCACCACCGATGAGGTGGAGAGAGCCAAACTCGGAACACGCATAAACCTCTTGAACTCCGAGCTGAAACGGCTTGATGAACTCCAGGGAAACTTCCAACGCAATGTCGGAAACTACCAATCCGCCTTCAAGGGATTGGGTGACCACATTGACGCATTCCGCAAAGGTCTCGGTGCTGCCACCGGAGGATTGAGGGGAATGAAGGACGGGGCGGAGGCACTCGCCAAGTCCCCGGCAATCGCCACCTTCACCATCCTTGTCTCCCTGGTGATGAAACTCGCTGATGCGGTCAAGGAAGATGAGAAGGCAACGGCTTCCCTCAAGAAGGGACTTGATGCCCTCCAACCCGTGATGGACTTCCTGTCCGGCATCCTGGACAAGGTTGTTGACTTCCTGGTGGAGATCATTGACAAGGTGTCAGCCTTCCTCGGCTCATCCGGACTCATCAACAAGGTGATCCAGGGAGTTATGGGTGTGGGGAATGCCGTCCTCAAGTTTGTTGTCTCACCGTTCAAGGGTGTCATCGAAGCCATCAAGATTTTCAAGGAGCAGGGAGTGAAGGGACTTGGCAATGCTGCGAGGGCATTCACGGATGAGATGCAGAACGGCTTCGCCTTCAAGGAGAATTTCAAAGCCGGGCAGTTGGCTGCGGATGCGATGCTCTCCGGTGCTTCCTCCAGGAAAAAGAAGGTGGAGGAAACCGGGAAGAAACTTGGCGAGGATGCGGGGAAGGCATTTGCGGAAGGGATGTATAAGAAGGCATTGGAGGCACTCAAGCTGAACGATGCCTGGAAACAGGCTCTCAAGGAATGGGGTGAAAACCTGGCGGATGCCCAAGAGGAATTGGATGATGAACTCCAGGCGGAGATAGATGCCTCCTTCCAGGCGGAGGTGGAGTCCTTGAAGAATGCCCTCAAGGAAGAGGAGGATGCACGGCAGAAAGACCTGGAAAAGACCAAGGCGATTACCGAGGCGAAGAAGAAACTCCTGCAGTCCGTTGCCAAGAACACCTCCTCAATCCTCGGCTCAATTGCCGATATGTATGAGGCGGACTCCGAGAACGCAGAGAAGAATGCCAACAAGATCAAGAATCTCCGCATAGCTGCTGCCACCATTGACACCATTTCCGGTGCAATCGGTGCGTTTATGCAAGCCTCGGAGACCATCCCTCCGCCCTATGGTCAGATCGTTGGTGCGATAGAGGCTGCTGCCATCACCGCAGCAGGTATTGCACAAATCGCCCAAATGAAGGCAACGAATGTATCCACCGAGGGTGGCTCAAGACCGACCATTTCCGCAATGGCATCCGCACCTGCCCTGCAGCCGAATGTCACCAATGTGCGGACGGTGACTTCCGCATCCGAGGAGGACAGGCTCAATCAGATGGCAAAGGAGCAGAGGGTTTACATCCTTGCATCTGACATCCAGGCATCCCAGGATCAGATCAAGACACAGGTGGAGGAATCCTCCTTCTAATTGGGGAGGTTTACGGTATAAGCAGAAATTATATTTAACGGAAAACGCAGTTATGATTGTAACGATAGGAGGCATCCCGGTCTATGATGCCATAATCACCGATGAAGCCACCGGGATGATGAAGATCTCCCTGGTGGATGATCCTGCGGTGATGTCCAACTTCCAGGCATTCGATGCCTCCAGGAAGATGCAGATGTATTCCATCACCGATGAGGAGAAGAGGCTTGTCCGGGGTGTGGTGATGCGGGCGGACTTCCCCATCTACCGCAGGGATGAGCAGATGGGAGAATACTACATCATCTACAAGGCGGACACCATCCGGCAGATGGCGGAGAAATACCTTGCCGAATCCAGGCAGAACATCCTCAATGCGATGCACCAGGGAGAGGACTTGCCGGACATCTATATGGTGCAGTATTTCATCAAGGGTGACGGGGTGTCCGTTGAAGGCTTCGATGACATTGCGGACGGCTCTCTCTTCGCTGAATTCCACATCACCAACGATGAGGTTTGGGAGGAGGTCAAGGCGGGGACTTACAAGGGATTCTCCCTGGAAGGCTACTTCGATTTAGTCCCGGAGACCGATGTGGAAGAGGTGGATGAGATCGTGAAAGACTTGCACGGAATGTTTGAAAAAATCCATAAAAGAATCAAAAAAATGAGCAAACTCAAGAAACTTTTCTCGCTCATTACTGCTTACCTGCAGATGGGCAATGTGACCACCGACAAGGGTGTCCTCGCCTGGGACGGAGAGGATGACCTCAAAGAGGGCGATGCGGTCTACATCGTTGACCAGGAAGGCAACCGGACGGATGCCGAGGATGGTGACTACCGCACCGATGACAACAAGGTCATTGTGGTTGTTGACGGCAAGGTCTCCGAGATCAAGGATGCTGAAGCCGAGGTCGCACCGCAGAACGAGCCGGAGGAGACCGAGATGATTCAGACCGACAAGGGCAAGATGGAGTGGGACAACGAGGAGGAGGATCTGAAAGCCGGGGATGCGGTGTACATCACCGATGAGGACGGAAACAGGAATCCTGCTCCGGATGGTGACTACACCACCGAGGACGGCAAGGTCATCAAGGTCGCAGACGGCATCGTGACCGAGATCGTGGACAAGAAGGCGGAGGTCTCCGAGGAGGAGAAGAAGGTCTCCAAGTTCCGCAGGATCAAGGAAGCCTTTGAGGACTCCTACGATGAGAAGATGCAGAAGATCCGGGAGGCGATCTATGCCGTCCGGGGCGAATCCGAGGAATGGTGGCTCGTTGAGGCGGGTGATGACTTCGCAGTCATCAATGCCTTCGACATCGAAACCTGGGAAGAGCATTACTTCCGCTATGTCATCAAGTGGAACGAGGACGGATCTGCCGAGGCTTCCGATGAGACCGAGGTCAAGCTGATGTTTGTCCCTATGGACTACAAGTCCCCGTTTGAGACCGAGGCGGAGGAACTCCGGAAGGAGAACGAAACACTCAAGGCGGAGAATGCCAAACTCAAGGCAACCCCGGCTGCGAAACCCGCACACCAGGAGGTTGTCACCGCAGGAAAGACGGAAAAGACCGGAGTCAAGGGACTTGACCGCCTCTCCCGCTATGTTGATGCCGTGAAATAAAAATGTTACGGCATCCTGCACTTATCTATTTAACGGAAAAAGTCAAACCAATTAACAATTTGCAACTATGGCTGTTACTAACTTTCTCGTTTCCTCGCTTCCGGATTATGTGAAGAACAACGAGGATCTGCTGATCGCCTCCATCGGACTTCCCAACGATGGCACTCGCCGTTTCATCGGCATTCAGACGGGCATCAAGAAATCCGCCTATCTGAACTATCTCGGTTTCACCGGAGAATTCCAGGACGGCTCTTCCTGCGGTTTCAATCCCCTGGATCAGATCGCCCTCGGTCAGAAACCCATTGAGGTTGCGACCATCAAGGAAGATGGTGAGATCTGCGAAGAATCCCTCCTCGGCAAGTGGGGCGAATGGAAGGTGCGTGTTGCTGCTACCGAACACGAACTCCCCTTCGAAGCCTACATTATGAATGCCCTCCTGGACTCCATCCGCAAGGGCATCGAAACCCTCATTTGGCAGGGTGACACCGGAAACTCCGACCTCATTGACGGCTTCCTCACGCAGTTCGGTGCGGATAGCAACACCGTCACCGTCACCCTCACGGGTGTCACGGGTGCATACGATGCGGTCAAGGCGGTTTACTTCTCTATGTCCGACAAGGCATTGGAGAAGGGTGGCATCATCTTCGTTGATCCTGCCATCTTCCGTGCATTGCTCAATGACCTGGTGGTGCTGAACTACTTCCACTACGATATGGGCAACGGTGCAAAGGATGAATTCCTCCTCCCCGGCACTGATGTCCGTGTCATCAAGACTCCCGGTCTCTCCGGCACGAATGCCATCGTTGGCTCTTGGGGGGACAACCTGGTGTTTGGCACTGATATGGAAAATGACAACGAACGGGTTGACCTGTGGTGGAGTGCCGATAACCGTGTTTATCGTTACCAGGTGAAATTCAATGCGGGTGTCGCATATCACTTCTCCGAGGATGTTGCTTGGGGTGTGATGGATAATGCTCCTGTTCCGATGGGTGCTTGCCCTTGTGCTGCTCCTGCTTCCGAGGGCGAATAGACTCCCGTAACAATCCAAGAGATCCCGGAGGGTGGGGAAACACCCCACCCTCTTTTCTTTAACGCATTAAACTGAATTCAGATATGTCTTGCACTCAATCCCTTGCCGGACTTGCAAAAGATTGCTATGCCAATCGTGGAGGCATCGTGGAGGCACTCATCGCAAACTACGATGATGTGGTTTCCTTCACCCTCACCTCCGGTGTCATCACCGGGATCACGATGGACACGGGCAAGAAATTCAAGTCCTACAACTTCGCCAAGAACACGGGCAGCCTCACCTCCACCTACACCATTGATCCGGCTTCCGGTGTCAAGTATGTGACCTCGCAGCTCCTCCTTCAGTTCAACCGGATGAACACTACCGCCAGGGTAGAACTTACCGCCCTTTCGCTTGCAGACCTCCGAATCATAGTCCGTGATGCCAATGGATTATATTGGTTTTTAGGGTATGATGAGCCTGTGAACGCATCCGCAGCCGATGGTCAGACCGGGACGGCTCGCTCCGATGCCAACCGATACACCGTCACCCTGGAGGACACCTCGGCAGAGATGCCGATGGAGGTGGATGACTCCATCATCGCAGGAATCTCCGCATAGCAGACCATTCCGCCTTCTAACCAAAGACCTGTCTCCACCCGGAGGCAGGTCTTTTTTGTTATACGATTTTCATTTGAAATCTATATAACGGAAAAGACAAGGATGCTCTACCTGCAGAATACACAAGAAGCACAAACCCTGCTTGTGCCGAAGAATGGCACGATACCGGAGGGAGACCTCACCTTCACGGCAAAGTCAACGATTGACCTTGCTACGGAGATGGATCTCCAGGTGGTTGACCTGGACATCTCCTCCCTGTATTTCCATTTGTCGGTCATCGTTCCGGAGGGATGTCCCACCGGGGAATACGAATATTCCGTACAGGCTGATGATCAGATCCTCTCCAGGGGACTGCTCGTTTTGGGCGAATTCTCCCGTCCGGGGCAATACGAAAAACCGATAGAATATGAACAATACGAATCCTAATGAAAGGGTGACCGGGAGTTTCCGATTCGCTGCCATTGACCAATATGTGGAGACCTATGTGGTCTCTCCCAAGGAGACCGTTCTCCCAGGTAAGGATATGGTGCAGTGGGGTGATTCCAATGCCTTCCCGGACTATCTCCTTGAACTCTACAACTCCGTGCCAACCCTGCGGTCTATCATCAATGGAAACATTGACTACATCGCAGGTGATGATGTGACCATCCGGCAGTTCTCGCAGTCCCTTCCGGACAATGTTGTCAACCGGAGTGGTGACACCATCCGGGAGCAGGTGCGGGAAATCGCACAGGACTTTGAGATCTACGGAGGATTCGCCCTTCAGATTATCAGAGACCTTGCCGGACGGGTGGCGGAAATCTACCACCTTGATATGAGATTCCTCCGCACCAACAAGGAGGGCGATGTGTTCTACTACTGCGAGAATTGGAACAAGAGGGGCAAGAAGGACACCATCACCTATCCGGCATATATGCCCATCCCCAATTGGGATGCACTCACCGATGAGCAGAAGAATGCCAACGCATCCTCGGTTGTCTATGTCAAGAATGTGAACACCCAGGTGTATCCCGCACCCGTCTATTCCGCAGCCATCAAAGCCTGTGAGATTGAAAGGCTCATTGATGACTTCCACATCTCCGACATCAACAATCATTTCGTATCCTCTGCCGTAATCAACTTTAACAACGGAGAGCCTTCCCAGAAGGTCAAGGATGAGATCGAAAATGATGTCAACGAGAAATTCTGCGGTGCGAAGAACGGAGGTCGGATTATGCTATCCTGGAATCCCAACAAGGAATCCCAAACCGACATCGTGGAATTCAAGGTGGAGGATTTCGGTGAGAGATACAAGGCTCTCTCCGAGCATTCCAGGCAGCAGATCTTCACCTCCTTCCGGGCGAATCCAAACCTCTTCGGCATTCCCACCGAGGGCAATGGCTTCGCTAACGAGCAGTATGAGGAATCCTTCACACTCTACAACCGGACACAAATCAAACCGATTCAGCTCCTTATAACTGAAACCTATGACGGGATCTTCGGTGGAGAGGATGTCCTGGAGATCACCCCGTTCTCAATGGGCGAGGGCGGTGATGCCACCGTCTCTTTGGCAACCCAATTGGGTGTCGGTGGCACACAGGCATTGATGTCCGTCCTGGAATCCACCGTGATGTCCACCGAGCAGAAACTCGGCACTCTGCAGGTCTTGTTTGGCTTGGATGAGGAATCCGCCTACAAGATCCTCAACATCCCTTATACTCCCCAAACCGAACAAACCGAGAACTGATATGGCAGAGATTCTTTTATCTTCCGAGAAATTCATCAAGGAGACAACGAATGTCTCCGAAAACCTCTCCGGGAAATACCTTCTGCCCTCGCTGCGTGAAGCACAGGAGATCGGCTTGAGGGGCATCCTCGGTGACTGCCTCCTGGCGAAGCTGAAGGAACTTGTCAAGGAGAGCCAAATCAACCTGGTGGTGAATGCTGCCTACAAGGATCTACTTGACCGATGCCAATACTATCTCGCATACGCAACAATCGTTGAGGTGGTTGATCGCATCAGTTACAAGGTAGTAAATTTTGGTGTGGCAAAATCCACCGATGAGAATCTCCAGGTGGCAACCCAGGATGAGATCGCAAAGCAGAAATACTTCTACCAGGCGAAGGCGGACAACTATTGCCTTGACCTGCAGAACTTCCTCCTCAACAACCGCCAGGCATTCCCGGAGCTGAAAGACTGCGATTGCAGCCGAATCAAGGCGAATCTCAAGTCCGCAGCCTCCTGCGGGATCTTCCTCGGTGGGGCGAGAGGTCGCAACATAAAGGGATAGAGATATGACATTGGAACAGGTCATCAAGATGATTGAGATGGTTGCGTTGAAGCAACCGTCCGTCAATATGGTTGTCCGCAACGATGTGTTCCGGCTCAATGCGAAGCAGGATGCCAAGTACGGTGTTTTCGCCTGGTTGCAGGGACAACACGCAACGCAGCTTGGCTCATCCTTCATTGACTATACCTTCACCTTCTTCTATGTGGACAGGCTTCTTGCCGACAAGTCCAACGAGGTTGAGATTCAGTCAACGGGCATCCAAACACTCAACAACATCATCAGATCCCTGGAGGACTACGATGTTGTGTCCGAGACAACCTACACATTCCAGGTTTTCAACCAACGATTCGCAGATATATGTGCCGGGGTGTACTGCAATGTCACCCTGTCCGTCCCGGTTGATGATACCTGTCCGGAATTCTTCGCAGACTTCAATGATGACTTCAACGAGGACTACGCAATATACTAATACCTACAATCCACTAAAACGAACTGAACGATGGAAGAGACTTGGATCACCATTTTGGCAAGTGCCATCACCGCCTTCGCCTCCGCCTTCACAACCTGGTTTTTCACAAAAAGGAAATACAATGCGGAGGTGGATAACAACCTTATCTCCAATATGCAGGAGAGCCTGGAATTCTACAAGAGCCTTGCCGATGACAATAAGGCGAGGCTTGAAACGGTGCTGCAGGAGAATGCGGAGCTGCGGAAGGAGATCACGGAGTTGAGGTCACAGGTTGACAAACTCACCTCCACCCTCGCCACCTACGGACTGCAGAAACTGATCGAAGAGAAATGAAGGTCTTGATAGATGCCGGACACGGGATAGACACTCCCGGAAAGAGGTCTCCGGATGGGAGTTTCCTGGAATACAAGTGGAACAGGGAGGTTGCTGACATCCTCCTGGACAACCTTGTCTCCAGGGGCATTGATGCCGATCTCGTTGTGAAGGAGACCAATGACATCTCACTCAAGACTCGCACAATGCGGGTGAACAAGGTATGCACCGCCCTGGGTGCATCCAATGTGATCCTGGTGTCCGTTCACGCAAACGCAGCCGGGAACGGCTCAAAGTGGATGACCGCCAAGGGATGGTCTTGCTACACCTCCAAGGGCATCACCAAGGCGGACAAGTTGTCGGAGTGCCTATACGATTGGTTTGAGGCGATCTTCGCCAACCGGAAGATCCGGAAGGATATGTCGGACGGGGATAGGGATTGGGAGGAGAATTTCTATATGCTCTCCAAGACCAAATGCCCTGCGGTGCTTTTGGAAAATTTCTTCTATGATAACAAGGAGGAATGCTCCTGGCTTCTCCGGGAGGAGACCAAGATTTGGATCGCCTACGCAGCCACTATGGGCATCCTCAAATACATCGCAACCAGGTGAGGCGGTTTTGGGCATATTTCCTCTCCGCATTCGTTGCCGGACTGATCTGCTTTTTTGCGGGTGTGAAAACCGCCAAAAAGGGCGGAGAATCCGTTATTGTTGAGAGGGTGGACACATTGGTCATCCGTGACACGATAGTCTCCTATAAGCCGAAATGGGTTACAAAGCGGGTGGTTGACACCACCTTTGTCCCGGTGACGGAATACATAGAACGGAATGATACGGTCTATGCCGTCCTGGAGAGGGAGCAGGTCACCTGGGAGGATAGCCTTGCCAGGATCTACGCATCCGGTATCAACCCGCAGGTTGATTCGGTGTTCCACTACCGGACGGAGAAGGTGATAAACCACATCATCCCGGTGAAGGTGCAGTCCAGGTGGGGACTCGGTGTCCAGGGCGGATTCGGTGTCGGAAAGGACGGACTGACACCCTATGTCGGAGTGGGTGTGTCCTACAACATCTTCGCCTGGTAGATTTACGAAAAGGGACGGATTTATATTTCAAGGAAAACACGAATAGACAATGAGCCAATATTCAGCAATCAAGGCAGCAGTCAATGCCTACATCAAGGCAAACGGCAGGAAGGAGATCACGGGCAACATCCTCAATGCGGTGTTGAACGCAACCATCTCCTCCCTGGGTAAGTTCTATCAGTTCGCAGGTGTTGCACTCCCTTCCACCGATCCGGAAGATCCGGATCAGAATGTGTGCTACCTGGCGGGAGAGCCTGGAACTTATGTTCATTTTGACAACAATGTCCTGGAGAATGAGGAGATCGCCTTGCTCTTTTGGAACGGAGAGTGGACAAAGCAGAGGATGCTCCTCGGCATCCAGGAGGTGGAGGCAACGGTGGACAACCAGGTCGGAACTCCCTCCGTTGATGTCTCATATAGTGCGGGACGGTTGGTCTTGACCTTCCACAACCTCAAGGGTGAGACAGGCAACACGGGAGCTGCAGCCGGATTCGGCACTATCGGTGCGGACATCACCGGAGGTGTCGGCACTCCCGGTGTGTCGGTGGAGTCCTCCGGATCTGACACCGCCAAGAATCTGATGTTTCATTTCACCAACCTCAAGGGCGAGACGGGTGTGACCTCGGTGATCGCAACGGTGGACAACACCACCGGGACTCCGCAGTGTTCAGTCTCCCTGGTGGGTGGAGTCTTGACTCTTGCCTTCACGGGACTGAAGGGACTCCAGGGAGACACGGGTGTCTCTGCGGACTATCCGATCACGATTGTCAACAACCTCACCACCAACGATCCGACCTCCGCTTTGTCCGCTGCCCAGGGTGTCCAGCTGGAATCCGAAATCAGTCAATTAGAGGCCAAAGTGATTGGGGAAGATATACCCGTAACCGAATCCGGAAAGGCAATTTATTTGAATGGCGGTGTCGGCTCAACGATTCCCGCCCCCACCAATTCTTCATATAGTTATTCCCGCTATTCGGTAACTCCGGGCGATGTTGTAATCGTGAACGGCACGGGCGGTTCAAGTCCCCGTTTGTGGGGTTTCATTGATTCTTCGGAGAAGATTATCGCAGTTTCGGATGCAAGTGTTTCCGCAAGCGAACTTGTCCTTCTTGTTCCAGAGAATGCGGCAGAGGTCATTATCAATACAAACGATACATCCATCCCGTCCCGTTATGTCAGCTCTAACTATGTGTTGGAACTCTTGGCAGATATGCGGGCAACAATCGCACAACTTGGTGAAGATTTCCAGGGTGAGGTGGATGGATTACAGGCACAAATTGATGCAATTATAGATGTCCTTTATCCCGTTTTGGAGAACGAGATTGCAACGGATAGCACAATCGAAGGGAAATATATCTCCAACACGGGAAACGCAACGGATTTTTCATCCTATGACATTCTCCTGTATGACTTGACGGATGTGGACAAGGTGCGGATTACCGTTACTTCTGCATCTACTTCGTTGCGTTTGTATGGCTTCTATTCTTCCGACCAAGTTTCTTCTGGGAATCTTGTCGGAACTATCGGCCCCGTCCCTTCTTCTTCAAGTTTCGATGAAACGGTTTCCGTCCCGGAGGGTGCGGCCTATCTTGCCGTAACTTCTTATAAAGGACACCAAACTACAACCGTGAAAGCGGTTTCCCGTGGCGATGCTCTTGACAATCTGCAAGACCAAATAGATGAAATCAACGGGGAACTTACATACACCGACAATGTGCTTGTCCCCATCGACCAAACGATGTCGCAAAAGTACATCAAGGCGAACGGCTCTATTGCGGACTTCTCCACATACGATGTTTATGTCTATGATGTGCAGGACATCTCAACCGTGAAAGTTACCGCAACGGGTGCGGCAAACGCACCGACAAGTGTGGCGGCATACGGTTTCTATTCCGACACCCCGGCGGCGGGGACTCTCGTTCAAGTTGGCCCTGGCTCTACTTCAACATTTGATTATACCGCAAATGTCCCTTCCGGGGCGAAATATCTTGCCTGTACTTTCCAGACGGGTGTGCAGTCGCTTTCCGTTTCCGTCCCCACAGTAAAGAACAAGTTGGACGAAATGTCCGTGCCGCCTGTAAAATACACCATACAAGGGCAGACCATCTATTTAGCCTCGCAATACAGAGACTATGACTTGGTTGTACGGCTCGCACCGTTCGACAACGGGAACAATCTTTTCGACTTTCGGAAGATATACAAACAGGCACACTCAAATTCAATCAACACAACGGCATTGACGGATTTACTCGGCAATTCTTCCGATTGGTTTGCACCGTATCAAATCCTTGCAAAAACAAATATAGATGGGGACGATACGGGTAACACCACCTTCACGGGAGGTGCACACCAATACAACAACTTGACATCAGGCAGTACAAAGACCGCCCGAATGTCCTCGCTTAAATTCTACATTGACAACGAAGAAAAGTCAAGCGGCTCTGGGTTTGCGAATATCGTAAAGATGAAGTGGACAAACTATGTCCAAGCGACCAACACCAAAAAGGCAGACGGAACAGGCCGTGAGGTATTGACGGAAACCATCACCTTGACTTTTGACGGGAGAAAGTGGGAGGCATTCAACGATATTGTCCCGTTGGAGGATATAACCGTTCATCTTTACTATGGCTATCAGTTCGGAGGAATCGGCTCGGCTTTCGACCATTGGCGGTTTGTCAATGCGGAAAATCGTGGGGACGATGCGGCCAATTCTGGGAACAAGGACACGAAGGCGATCCTTGCAAGCGGAACATCGCTGAATCTCGGCCTATGGCTTGACAATGAAATAGACCTCGGTAAGCGGATTTTCTGCACAAGCGGCACAACAACGGGTGCGTTCCGTAGTTCCGGCAAGTGCTATTTCACGATAGCCAACAATGACGGAACACTTGTTGAAGATTCGCACTATTATATGCGTGGAGAATACACTATCGAACTCGTTTAATTTCGGCCCTAATTGATTGAATTATGAAACGGGATTATCGTGAACTATACAAACGGATTGCAAAGTCCGAGTGGTTTCGCAAGGCATACCACGGGAAATCACTTGGGGACTTCATCCCGGTACGGCCCTAAATGATTGAACAAGATGAAAGAGATTGATGAAATCCGCAACGATGCCGGAGGGTGTCGGATGCACGAAGTAGATGAATAATCGGCTACTTTCGGCCCTAATTGACTAACTTGATAAAATAAGTTGTTTAATCAAGATAAAAGTGTTATATTTGCGGAAACATAAATCTTCGCAGTATGACACAAGAAAAACGAAAACACGGTGGCTTTCGCCCAGGAGCAGGGAGGAAAGCCGTAGAGAACAAGAGGGTGCAAGTAACCGCCACGGTTGAACGGGAAACCCGTGATGCCATCAAGGACTACTGCAACGCAAAGCGGACAAGACTTGGGCGGTTGCTTGACACTATGGTTAAACAAGGAAATTTTAACAAGGAGGATTGATTATGGACATAAATAACAATGTTGTAGAGAGTAATGTTTTAAGGGGTTGGATAGCAAGAGATAATGACCTGTTACTATTTTATGAGAAACCGATATGGGATGCAAAAAACAAATTTTGGGTTGGCGATATAATGTTCCGATTGGGAAATAATATGTTCCCGGAAATTAGGGAATATGATTCTCCGACAGAGGTAGTAATTATCATAAAACAACGATAAGTTATTATGACAAAGGAGAGTTTATTCAATGTTTTAAATTTTATTATCAATAGGTGCGATGTAATCATAAACAATGATAATTACAAGCCGGATTTTATTGTGCAAGATACTATCGAAGAGATTGAAGAAATATGTAGCATAATCTTGAAACGAGAATACAACATAACTTAAATAAGTATGATTGAAGAAGAACTGAAAAAATATTTTCAAGGATATTGGCCGGGGACGGAAACGGAAGAACAATGCAACACGGATTTACATTTCACACCATTGGCAATTATCCGTCTTGCAGAATACTTCTACGAACTCGGTAAGAATCGGCCCTAATTGACCGAACTACCAAACATCGTCCATCCGTTTCGGTTTCCTGTCAAAGAAAACGATAACAAGGGCGGCAACGAAAAGAAACGGTAATGCGATAAGAATTGAAAGTAGTGCGTCCATAGGACAAAGATATGAAAACAATTTTGGAAATCAAACATTTTCGGCCCTAATTGACTGACTTAATCAGATCATAACTCTATACCAACTTTATGAAGAAATTCATTCTGATCCTTCTTTCATTTGCACTGATGGCTTGCTCAAGGAATCCCCTTGAGCAAGTTGTCACTTTCCACACCGACCTCCTGGAGAGTGGATCTATGACCAGGGCAAGCGATCACAACGAGATCCTCTCCCTCATCGAATCCACCTACACGATGTTTCCCGTTGACCTGTACACCAACGAGGAAAACAACGAATTCATCCGGATGGAGTTTGGCAGATCCTACACCGTCCCGGTAGGCACATTCCGGGTGACGGGTTACAACTCCAACCTCATCACGATGATCGCAGCTCCGACCTCCAAATACAGGTTTGGCAAGTCTCCCTTCTTCTATGTCAACACCGAGGTCACCATCCAATTTGGAATCTCGGATTACACCCTCCCGGTGGAGGTCAGATCCGTTGGCATCTTGTATGACAAGAGCGAGGTTTCGCAAATCCAATACCAGGGGCAGAGTGGAGGTTACATCACATTTGATGAGGAGGACTTTGTTCTCTCCTCTCACTACGGTCTGATCTTCATCAACGGAGTGTTCCAGGGGACTGACAAGGTGCATCTGAAGGTCATCCCCAAGACCGGGGCGATGAAGGAGACCATCTTCTATTTCGCCTATGAGAACAACAACGAGCCTGCGAATATCTATGGCAAACTTGAGGGAGGGAAATACTATGTCATCCATCCGAATGCGGTGGAGGAACTTGACGGGATCTCCTTTTCCCTGGGAGTGCCGTCCTGGGAATGTGGATTTGACTGATCTAAACCTATAGAATCCCGGTGTGATGTGTACGGTCACCCTGGGATCGGAGACCGGGAGGGAGACCTTCCGGTCTTTTTTTTCTAAAATTTGCACTTTTTTGATTTAATGTATTGTTTTTTCAAAATTAATGCTTACCTTTGCATCAAGAAAGGATGACAACAACTTTTAGACTTTATACGATTATGACACGGAACATCATTGAAAAGATTGCCAAGGCGAAGAAAATTAACCTGGATTGGTACGATCACATCATTGGCTACATCAACGAGAACTACACCAAGGTGTTCATTACCTTCGCCACCCTTGAGGTGCTTCCCGGTTGCCGGATGTACTGCAACAAGAAAACCATCACCCTTTCCCTGTGTGCGATTCAGAAGCGAGAGGAGAACGAATGGGAATACACCACCCAGGGATGGGAGAGAATCGAAAACATTAAGTAACTAACCAGGGGAGGGCAACCTCCCCACAAAGACTTTATACAATGGAAACAAAAGGTTATAATGTGGGTGATGTTGTCACCTTCAAGGCAAGAGACGGAAAGATTTATGAAGGCAAAATCTTTGGTGTTGGTCTCAAAAAGGACTATGATATCTCTTTCCGGGTAAACGGAAAAGAAAGATATTCCTTCTCCATTCCTACTAATGATATAATGGGAAAGATATGAAGCAAGACAACCGAGGCGGTGCGAGACCTGGAGCAGGTCGCAAAGCCAAAGAGCCGGAGGAGAAGAGAATTCAAATCACTATCTCCGTCCACCGGGACACCAGGGAAAAACTCAATGCAATCGCCAGGGCGAAGGGCATCAGTCCCGGAAGGGTGGTGGATGAGATTGTCAAGGATGAATGGTGATTTGGACTTTTCGATCTGAATGACTACCTTTGCTACGATTGTTTGGTTTCATCCGCCTTCAATCGTATAAAGTCTCCGGGTGGGCAGGGCAACCTGCTCACCCTTTTTCTTGCAATTTTTGTCTGCATTTTGTCTGAAACCGAGCCGGTGAAATCCTCGCTGAAGCCGTAACTCATTGATATAGACAAAGGAGGATGCATCACTGCAGCCTCCTTTCGCAATTCTAACCTAATCTTTGACCTAACCATTCTCCCAGGTAACTGCAAGGCTTGTTTCCCGCACATCAGTGCAGGGTTTGCGTTTACTTTTACGAACTACCTTCGTTTCAGTTTCTCCCATTTTTGTCTTATATTTGTCTGAAATCCGATTTTGTCTGACTTTATACGATGATAACCTTCAAGGCAATAGTCATCCCCGGCAACCGGAGGAAGGACGGCACATATCCCGTTGTGATCCGGGTGACCTTCAAGGGCAAGTCCAGGAGGCTTGCCACCACCCTTGTCTGCAGATCCGGTGACCTCACCAGGACTCACCGCATCAAGGATGCCACCATCCTCAACAAGGCGGATGCACTGATCGGAAGGATGCGTGATGCCGTGAAGGACATCTCCCCGTTCGACCTGGAGGACAGGGATGTGGATTGGGTGGTCGGCAGGATCAAGGACTCCCTCTCCGGTGAGGACTTCCGGCTTGACTTCTTCGCCTGGGCGGACAGGTATGTGCAGACCAAGGCGGAGACAACCAGGTCTGCATACACTTCCGCACTCAACGCATTCTCCCGTTACCTGGGGCGGAGGGAGATCGACATCAATGCGATCTCCCGGCAGATGCTCCTGGAGTTTATGGAGATGGTGGACAACGAGCCTCGGATGCACTATGACCAAAAGACAGGGCAGACCGTCCCGTCCTCCGTACCCAAGAAGATTCCCAAGGCAGCATCCTCCAGGCACATCACCAAGTTGGAGCATATCTTCAACAAGGCGAGGGAGAGATTCAACGATGAGGATGAGGACAGGATTCTGATCCCCAAGCAACCGTTCGCAAAGATTCACAAGGAGCATCCGGCTTCCATCGGTGAGAGGAATCTCGGAGTTGAGCTGATGCAGCAGATCATCTCATATCAGACTGACAACCGGGTGATGCGGACTGCCCTGGATGTGTTCATCCTCTCCTTCGGTCTGATGGGTGTGAACATCGCAGACCTCTATTTCGCAAAGCCGTTCACCGGGCAATGGGTGTACAACCGGGCGAAAACCAGGGAGAGGAGATCTGACCGGGCATTGATGAAGGTGACCATCCCACCGGAGTTGGATGCGGTAATAGGAAGGCTCAAGGGGCAGGGAGGATGGTGGCTCAACGAGCTGCACTCCTTCGCCTCCTCAAAGGACTTCTGCACCGCCAGGGTGAATCGTTGTCTCCGGCAATGGTGCGAGGAGAACGGGATAGATCCGTTCACCTTCTATGCAGCTCGGCACACCTGGGCAACACTCGCCAGGCAGTCCGGGGTTGACAAGTCAACCATTGATGACTGCCTCGCACACATCGGAGACTACAGGGCAACGGACACCTATGCCGAGAAAGCCTGGGATCTGATCCAGGAGGCGAACAGGAAAGTCCTGGAGTTGTTCAGTTGGAACTAAACTTATAAGTTAAACCTATAAGTCCTTATATATATTTATAGGTTTTTATGAAGGCAGTCTCTCCTTCTCCTCCTCAAAGAAAAAGATGAGGTCAATGAGCCGTAGGATGTTCTCCGGTTTCTCCCAAAACTTCTCACCCAACCCGTTCTCACACACTTCTACGGCACATTTTTCAATCGTGCCGTAATTTTTTTCCGGCTTCATCATTTGAAGGACATCACCATCAGCACCCTGTACCATCCATTGATGTGCTTGGTGTTGACTCTGAACGAAGGGAATTCCGGGTTGATGCTCCGGCACTCAACCACCTGTGGATCATCGGTGGGGAACACCCTCTTGATGATTGCTCCGTTTGAGGTGTCCAGGCAGAAGATCTTTCCCCATTCAACGAACTGCTCCTCCTGGATTCTCTTGAGGAGGATGTGGCTTCCGTTTGGGATCTCCGGGGACATACTATCCCCGTTTACCTTGATGGCATAATCCGCACCCTTGATGGGTGAGACCATCCTCTCGCAATCGTATTCCTGGACGGACTGAAAGAACTCCTGGAGAGTCCCTGCCATTGCCTCCACCGGGATGACGGGGATGGTCTCCGTTGTGTCCGGCTCATCGGTCTTTTCCGTGTATGCCTGTATCCGTTCGATGAGGTTGTCGGTTAGATACCTCTCATCTCCGTTCATCGCAGCGGAGAGGCTTGACGGATTGATGCCATATAAAGCTGCGAATTCCTTCTTGTTCCGCACCTTCCCGGTACGGAGAATCTCCGTATATACGGATTGCAGAATCCGCATTCTCTCTTCAATTTCCATTCTTGCTACAAATTTTTGCACATTATTACGAAGAAAAATTTGGATATACGGATTTTCTTCGTATATTTGCATAAACCTACATACAAAGATAGCACAAAAATATGGAAAACAAGTCATTCAGACGGAGGATTATTGACCTTGAAATCGGTCAGTCCCTTACCATTTCGGTTGAGGAGGTGGGATACACCACGATCCGGGGATATGCCTCCGACCTCGGCTTTGCCTACCAAAGGAAATACACAACCCATAGAGACCGGGAATCCCGGACATACACAATCATAAGGGAGGCATAGTTATGAACAACCTGGACATCCTCATCAAGACCTGCGTGGAACTCGGCTCGGCACAAACAATCGAGAATCTCGGACTCGCATCCGGGGAGGTGAGCCGGAACAAGGCAATCTCCATCTACGGGACATACTTCCTCAAGGCGGAGAAGGAGGGACGGATCAGACCTTACCGGATAGGGAAGGGCAAGAACGGAACGAGGTGGTACAGGGTTGTGGACATCCTCACCCTCCGTGCGAAGGATGCACTCAAGGCGGAACTACTCTAACACTTTATACGATTATGAAAAAGGCATTGAAAACCCTTTTGGGATGCACCTGCATCGCATCCCTCATCCTTGCCGGAGGGGAGACTCCGGACGGAGGAATCTGCGTGACCTGGACACTCCTCTGGATCGGAGCATCATTGCTCTCCGCCTGGGGATACAAGAAGATGGAGGAGGCGAAATGAAAGCGGGCGAACTCATCAAGATCCTGGAGCAGTTCGATCCAAACCGCAGGGTGGTTGTGGATGTTTGGTACGGATTCTCCGAGCCGGAGGTGAAGGTTGTCTCCGATGACCACTTCCTCAAGGGACTCGCAACCGAGGAGGAGCAGGACTTCATCCTAATCAGCAAGAAGAGATGATCAATATGCACCGACTCCCCATTTCTCCCGGGAGGGAGGACTTCGATTCCGAATCCGACTACCTCTATGCAGTTGAGCATTGGGATGAACTCTACAACGAGGCGGAAGATCTCGCTATGGAGGAATACTACGAAAAGAAATACAACCGCTAAAACTTTATACGAAGATGGATGAAATCAGACTGCTCACCAAGGATGACATAGATGTCCGGGTGGCACAAACAACCGTCAACAATGGCGGAGTCCAGGTCTCCCTTCTGCTCTACAAGGATGCACGGGTGGACATGAAGATCCTGGATGAACTCTTCACTCCGATGGGATGGAAGAGGACTCACAAACTCATCGGTGACCGCCTCTACTGCCAGGTGGAGGTTTGGGATTCCGAGAAGAAGGAATGGATATGCAAGGAGGATGTCGGTGTCGAATCGAACACCGAGGCGGAGAAGGGACAAGCCTCCGACTCCTTCAAGAGAGCCTGCGTGAATTGGGGCATCGGAAGGGAACTCTATACCGCACCGAAGATCCGGATAGACCTCAACGAGAAGGAATACTCCCGTGATCAGAACGGGAAGATACGGGTGTGGGCATCGTTCTCCGTGAGCAACATCAACTATGACAAGAAAAGCCGGACAATCTCCTCCCTGGAGATCGTTGACAACTTCAATAGGGTGAGATTCACGATGGGAGGAGAGGCGAAGCCGACCAGGAAGCAGACTCCCGCACCCGCCCCGGTTGCATCAGCTCCGGCTTCAGATCCGAATCAACCGCAGTACAATCCGGTGTCTCCGCAGCAGTATTGGAGCATCGTGAAGGCTTATGCCGAAGGACGGAAAACCAAGTCCGGTGGTGACTACCGCACCGAATGGGCGAGAGCCACCAATGCCGGGACATCCGATATCCTCAAGTTCGACAAGGATGTGGCGGACTTCAAGGCAGGTAAATCAGTAATGCAACAACCATTTTAAACTTTATACGATATGGACTACAAGGAATTACAAGACATTCTCTCCACCCTGGAATACACCTCCTACAAGTTGGAGGAGACCTATGTGGAGAACGAGGGCGAGGTCACGGAAGAGACCGAGCTGATGGAAGGCGAGATCACCGCAATGAAAACCCTCTTGAACACCGAGGGAGTTGACCTCCTGGGGCGGTGGCTCAAGGGCAAGGAGGACAGGAAGAAGGCACTCAAGGCGGAGAAGGACTACCTCACCCGGCAGATGGAAGCCATTGACAAGACCATCGAATTCATCAAGACCAAGATGAACGAGGTGATGACCGCCACCGGGCAGGAGAAGATCAAGGGAAGCCTCGGCTACTCCTTCGCCCTCTCCACCTCCGTCAAGACCGAGGTGGACAAGGATCTGCTCAAGGAATACTACCAGGAAGCCGTGAACGAGGCACTCAAGGACATCCTCCCTGCGGATGTGTCCGTCACCCTCACCGCCTCCGTGTCCAAGTTGGAGGAAGGTGCGGAACTCCCGGACTACTACAACCGGACGGAGACTCCGACCATCCGTTTCACCAAGCCGAGGGCGAAGAAGGAAGATTGATTTACGCAGTATGGCAAATTTCTATATAACGGAAAACGGAGATAGGCGGATCTCCCGTATAGAAATATAAGAT
>Ga0310696_10001621_pt1 | contig 32235 bp, 26 predicted proteins | sample AusTroGonzalo_MG_4_FD_203885 | JGI IMG/M metagenome (GOLD analysis project Ga0310696, IMG submission 203885) | Bovine rumen microbial communities from tropical cattle in Woodstock, Queensland, Australia - Gonzalo_02 (v2) (version 2) | ecosystem: Host-associated > Mammals > Digestive system >... | reverse complement strand
ATAGCCTCTATCGAGTACGTCCACAGACCGTCCACGAGTTGGTTCTCCCACTCGTGCGAGCCCTGAGCGATAGGTTTATTGTCCTGGTCGATGAGCACGGCCTTGATGCGTGTGGAACCGAATTCGATTCCCAGAATGGCTTTTCCAGCCTCGATGGTTTGCTTTGCGGTCATTGTTTTTTCAGTTAAAGGGATTTTAGAGACTGCAAAGTTACTAAATTTTTCGCTAATAGCCAAACATTTCTATGTATTTATATGAAATAAAAAATGCGGTGTGTTCTTCTGATTAAAGGCAACGCAACGAGAATCTTGACATTAGACATTAGACATTAAGGTGTTTTCTGGAAGTGTTAAATCATAGATTATATTGTACAATCTATATACTATATATATAATATATATATTATATATATAGTAAACGTCTATGCGACCCTTAATGTCTAATGTCTAATGTCTAGTGTCTATTTTAGTTTCCCTTTGTTTATGGGCAAAGACGGAATCTGGAAGTTGCAACTTTGCGAGTGAATAGATGTTAATAAAGTTAATGAGGAGTGGGCGAATAGTACTTTTCTTTCAATTTGTAACTCCATGAGATACGATTCTATCTCGTTGAGATACGCCGCTATCTCGTTGAGATAGAAACTATGAATGACCAAGGGACGGTTCTCTGATCACATTGTGACATGTACCAGGTCCCTGTCATGTCTCTCCGACTATTATCATCTGAGGCTAAAGATAGAAGAAGGAAAGCCGGAATAAAAAAGTTGGTGCTTTTTCGTCAATATAAATGTAAAATGCTTGCATAATTGGTTGATAATGTGTAACCTTATTTTTTTGATATTAGCGATAAAAGTATTATCTTTGCACCTAAAAAATGCACTAAAAACAACCAATAAACGATGAAAAGAACCATTATTACAACGATTACACTGCTGTTGGCAGTGGCATTGCAGGCGCAACAACGCGTGAACAACCATCTGTATAACCCCGATCCTGCTCCTGTGGTTTCGGGCGACCGGCTCTATGTGTTCACTGGTCACGACCTGGACACAGCAACCTATTTCCGCATGCCCGACTGGCAGCTATTCTCTACAACCGATATGGAGCATTGGACGGATCATGGCGTGGTGATGACGACAGCCAACTTCAAGTGGGCCAAGCAGGGCGATAATGCATGGGCCTCGCAGGCCATCGAGCGCAACGGTAAGTGGTACTGGTATGTGGCAGCAGAGGATACCACCAAGCATCTGCATGGCATCGGTGTGGCCGTAGCCGACCGTCCGGAAGGGCCTTGGGAAGATGCACTCGGGAAGCCGCTGATTCCTGGTGACTGGGGCTTCATCGACCCCACGGTGTTCATCGACGACGACGGACAGGCTTGGCTCTTCTGGGGCAACAACGGCTGCTGGTATGCCAAGTTGAACGAAGACATGATCTCAATAGACAAGAGCTTTGCCAATAACGGCATCTGCGACATGCGCCCCATGCTTGACGATGAAGCACAGTTCGGTCCCAAATGTATGAAGATGGACTACCAGCTGCACAAGAGGGTGATGAAGACTGGCTTCGAGGAAGCGCCGTGGATCTATAAGATTGGCGATACCTACTTCTTGGAGTATGCTGCTGGTGGAGTGCCTGAGCACTGGGCTTACTCAACGGCGAAGAGCATTCACGGTCCATGGCACTATGAAGGTCGTATCACCGACGAGTCGCCCGGCTCTTTTACCATCCACGGTGGCACCATCGACTTCAAGGGTAAGTCGTATCTCTTCTATCACGATGGCATCCCCTCAGGCGGCAACGGCTTCCGTCGCACCACCGCCTTCCGCGAGTTTCAGCGCATGAAGGACGGCCGTATTCCTAAGATTGACATCCAGACGAAATAATCATTCAGCCGAGCCGATATAGTCGACAATCCACTGGCCGACCTCGCGAGTGCCGTAGTGCTGGCCACCCTCAACCTGAATCTCCGGTGTGCGGACATTGGCATCGAGCGAAGCGTTGACGGCTTCGCGGATGAGGGTGCCCTCGGCGTTGAGGCCAAAGAGCTCAAGCAGCATAGCGGCAGAGAGAATCTGTGCCACAGGATTGGCAAGGTTCTGACCTGCAGCCTGCGGCCACGAACCGTGAACGGGCTCGAAGAGAGGGGTGTGCTCGCCCAACGACGATGAGGGCTGAAGACCCATAGAGCCAGTGATGCACGAGGTCTCGTCGGTGAGGATGTCGCCGAAGGTGTTCTCGGTCACGATGACATCGAAGAAACGGGGCTCTGTGAGCACACGCATCGAAGCGTTGTCGATGAACATGTAGTCGGTCTTTACTTCCGGATACTGTGGTTCTATCTCTTGTGCAATCTGGCGCCACAAGCGGCTGGATGCCAAAACGTTGGCCTTGTCAACGACGGTGAGATGCTTACGGCGTGTCATCGCCATCTCGAAGGCGACCTTGAGGATGCGCTCAATCTCTGGACGGGTATAGACGTTGGTGTCGTAGGCCTTGTCGTTGTCCTGATACTTCTCACCGAAGTACATACCGCCGGTAAGCTCGCGAATGACGACGAAGTCGGCACCGCGCAGCAATTCCTCCTTCAGCGGCGACTTGTGGAGCAGGCAGTCGAAGGTGGCCACGGGGCGCACGTTGGCATAGAGGCCCAGCTGCTTGCGCATGGCCAGAAGACCGGTCTCGGGACGCACCTTGAGCGTGGGGTTGTTATCGTACTTCAAATCGCCGACAGCAGCGAAAAGTACAGCATCGGCACGCATGCAGACATCGTGGGTGGCGGCAGGGTAGGGGTCGCCGACGGCTTCGATGGCTGAGGCTCCGACAAGGGCTTCCTCGTAGTGGAACTCATGGTTGAACTTCTTGGCAATGGCATCAAGGACAGCAACGCCTTGGCGCATGATTTCCGGACCAATTCCGTCGCCCGGCAGGATGGCAATATTCAGTTTCATAATGTATTGTTTTGTTCGTTCTCAATGATATTCAGCATCTTGAAGGTGGCCTTGATGGCAGCTTCCGTCTGGTCGGCATCGAGACCTCGGGTGCGCAGCAGACGGCCATCGGTCTCCCATGTGATGACGGCCTGTACCAAGGCATCAGTACGTCCGCCGGGGGGAATGCTCACCTGATAGTTCTGCAACAGCGGGAACGTGCGGTCAAGATACTTCTTGTAGATGTAGCGCAGGGCCTTGACAAAGGCGTCGTACTGTCCGTCGCCAGTAGCAGCGGCCTCATACTGCTCGCCGTTAATCTCGACCTTGACGTTGGCACCGGGTTTCAGACCGTAGGCGGTGGAGACGACATAGCTGACGAGCTTGACACGGTCCTCGGGGGCATCGTGCTTCAGAACATCGCTGACGATGAATGGCAGGTCCTCCTGTGTGACAATCTCCTTCTTGTCGCCGAGCTCGGTGATGCGCTGGGTGACGCGGCGTGTCTGTTCTGGCGTCAGCTCCAGTCCCAGCTCCTCTAAGTTACGGGCGATGTTGGCACGACCGCTGGTTTTACCCATGGCATATTCACGGCGACGTCCGAAGCGCTCGGGCATGAGGGCATTATGATAGAGACCGCCCTTGGTGTCGCCGTCGGCATGGACGCCAGCCACCTGCGTGAAGACATTGTCACCGATGATGGGCTGGTTGGGAGCAACGGCGATGCCGCTGTAGCTCTCGACAAGACGGCTGACACCGTTGAGCATGTCCTCGCGGATGCTGGTCTTGGCGTGGAACTGGTCCTTCAGAATAACCTGAACACTGGAGAGTGGCGCATTGCCACAACGCTCGCCGAGACCATTGACGGTGACGTGGAGGCCACGGGCACCACTGAGTACGGCAGCCAGTGAGTTGGATACGGCGAGGTCGTAGTCGTTATGGGCGTGGAAATCAAAGTGGGTGTCGGGGTAGCGCTTCACCATCTTGCGGAAGTACTCGATGCACTGCAGGGGGTTCATGATGCCGAGGGTGTCGGGCAGCATGAAACGACGGATGCCGCTATCGACAAGCTGGTCCATGAGCTGATAGACATAGTGAGGAGAGTCCTGCATGCCGTCGGACCAATCCTCGAGGTAGAGGTTGACAGCGATGCCCTTCTGGTGGGCATAGTTGACGATCTGGCGGATGTCGTCGATATGCTCCTCGGGCGTTTTGTTCAGCTGTTGCTTACAGTGCTTCAGCGAGCCTTTGGCCAGCAGGTTCATGGTGACGCAACCGCAGTCGGCAATCCAGTCAACACTCTGACCGCCATCGACGAAGCCAAGCACCTCGACACGCTGCAGCATGTCAATCTGACTGGCATATCGGCAAATCATCTGTACGGCCTCCTTCTCGCCATCGCTGACGCGTGCCGAAGCCACCTCGATGCGGTCGACGTTGAGGTCGCGCAGCAGCATACGGGCAATCATCAGCTTCTCGTGAGGCAGGAACGAGACGCCATTGGTCTGTTCACCGTCGCGCAGCGTAGAGTCCATGATCTCCACGAACGGTACGGTGCGCTTGTATTCATTTATGCGTTCTGCTGTTCCCATAATTCGGTCTTTTCTTGGTTCTTTACGAGGAAGTCGATGTCGTCGAGACCATTCATCAGACAATGCTTCTTGTAGCCGTTGATGTCGAAGTGCTCGCTACGGCCTGTGGCTTTGTTGGTAACGGTCTGGTTGGGAAGGTCGACCTCTACTTCTGTCTTCGGATTCTCCTTAATACTTTGGAAGAGTTCTGTCAGGAAATTGTCGCTGACCTGAACGGGCAACACGAAATTGTTGAGCTCGTTGTTCTTGTGGATGTCGGCAAAGAACGAACTGATAACCACGCGGAAACCATAGCCGGCAATAGCCCAGGCAGCATGCTCACGGCTGGAGCCGGAGCCGAAGTTCTTGCCAGCCACAAGGATGCATCCGCTATAGGTGGGATTGTTGAGCACGAAGTCCTTGTTGGGTGTGCCGTCGGCGTTGTAGCGCCAGTCGCGGAAGAGGTTGTCGCCAAAGAACTGCTCCTCGCGTGTCGTGGCCTTCAGGAAACGGGCGGGGATGATCTGGTCGGTGTCCACATTCTCTAAAGGAAGCGGGACACACGTAGATGTTATAACGTTGAATTTCTGTTTCATTGTCAATTATCGATTATCAATTGTCAATTACATCAGTTCCCTTGGATCGGTGATGATGCCTGTGACAGCAGCGGCAGCGGCCACTAAGGGCGATGCCAGAATGGTACGTGCGCCGGGACCCTGACGACCCTCGAAGTTGCGGTTGGAGGTAGAGACAGCGAGGCAGCCGGCAGGCACCTTGTCATCGTTCATGGCGAGACAGGCTGAGCAGCCAGGCTGGCGAATGGCGAAGCCGGCATCAGCAAGTACCTTGTCGAGACCTTCCTCGCGAATCTGCGCATCGACAGTCCAAGAGCCGGGAACGAGCCAGGCAATGACGTCGGCAGCCTTCTGACGTCCCTTGACGATACTGGCGAAGGCGCGGAAGTCCTCAATGCGGCCGTTGGTGCAGGCACCGAGGAATACGTAGTCGACCTTCGTGCCCAACAGTCGCTGTCCGGCCTTGAACCCCATGTAGTCGAGGGCCTTCAGGAACCCCTGTTCGGGCGACTGTGCTTGTGCGGCAGTCTCAGGAATAGCCTCAGTGATTCCGATACCCATGCCTGGGTTGGTGCCGTAGGTGATGCGTGGTTCGATGTCGGCAGCGTCAAACGTCAGTTCCTTGTCGAAAACAGCATCGTCGCCGCTTTTGAGCGTCTTCCAGTAGGCGACGGCCTTGTCCCACTCGGCACCCTTGGGGGCATATTCCCTACCTTTTATATATTCAAAGGTCACCTCGTCGGGAGCGATGAAGCCGCCACGGGCACCCATCTCGATGGAGAGGTTGCAGAGCGTCAGACGGCCCTCCATAGATAACGCTTTCACCACGTCGCCGGCATATTCCACGAAGTAGCCTGTAGCACCGCTGGTCGTCAGCTGAGCCATGAGGTAGAGCGCCACGTCCTTGGCTGTCACGCCCTTGCCGAGTGTGCCGTTGATGGTGATGCGCATGGACTTCGGTTTCTGCTGGAGGATACACTGCGAGGCCATCACCATCTCCACCTCAGAGGTACCGATACCGAAAGCGACAGCGCCCATAGCGCCGTGTGTGGAGGTGTGAGAGTCGCCGCAGACAATGGTCATGCCGGGCAGTGACAGTCCTTTCTCGGGACCGACAACGTGGATGATGCCATTGTCCTTCGACATCATGCCGAAGTGCGTCAGTCCGAACTCCTGGGCATTCTTCGCCAGTGTGTCCACCTGCTTACGGCTGACTGGGTCCTCAATGGGCTTGTCCTGATCGTGTGTGGGCGTATTATGGTCGGGCATGCAGAAAATCTGCTGAGGGCGGAAACACTTCAGACCGCGTTGGCGCATACCGTCGAAAGCCTGGGGCGATGTGACCTCATGACAATACAAACGGTCGATATAGAGTTGTGTGGGACCATCTGTCACTTGCTGCACCACGTGCTTGTCCCATATCTTGTCGAATAATGTATTCATACTCCTTCTCTCCTTAATCCTTACTCCTAAACTTATTGATACAGTCGATATAGGCTTCCACTGATGCTGTCACGATATCGGTGTTGGCACCAAAACCGTAATAGAGCGAGCCGTCGTATTCCACCTGCATGTGGACCTTACCAACGTCGTCGGAGCCTTTGGAGATGGCCTGGATGGTGAATTCCTTCAGCGTCATCTGCTTCATGATAATGCGTTTCAAGGCTTTGATGGCAGCATCGACAGGACCATTGCCGGAGGCGGCAGCCTCGAACTTCTGGCCACTGATATCGAGGCCAATGGAAGCAACACTCTTGACACCCTTGCCAGTGGTCACCTGCAGGAAGTCGAGACGAACAGCGTGGGTCTCGGCGGTATCGGCACCTGCCAACATGAGAACGTCGGCATCGGTGACTTCCTTCTTCTGATCGGCCAACTGTAGGAATTTTTCGTAGATTTTATCGAGCTTGGCATCATCGACGTCAACGCCATTGGACTGCAGACGGTGTTTCAGTGCTGCACGACCGCTGCGGGCGGTGAGCACGATGCTGTCGATATCGATGCCAACGTCCTTGGGGTTGATAATCTCGTAGGTATGTACGTTCTTCAGTACACCGTCCTGATGGATGCCGCTGGAGTGTGCAAAGGCGTTGCGTCCCACGATGGCCTTATTGGGCTGCACAGGCATATTCATAAGGCTGGAGACCATGCGCGAAGTGGGGTATATCTTCGTGGTATTGATATTGGTGTCGATGGCGAGACTCTTGTGACAGCGCAGAATCATGGCAATCTCTTCGAGTGACGTGTTGCCGGCACGTTCGCCAATACCGTTGATGGTTACCTCAACCTGACGGGCACCGGCCATAATGCCGCTGAATGTGTTGGCGGTAGCCATGCCGAGATCGTTGTGGCAATGCGTAGAGATGATGGCGCGGTCGATACCGTCGACATGCTCTTTGAGGTACTTGATTTTCTCGTAGTATTCCTGAGGCAGACAATAGCCTGTGGTGTCGGGAATATTGACGACGGTAGCGCCTGCCTTGATGACTGCCTCGACAACCTGAGCAAGGTACTCGTTGTCGGTACGCCCTGCATCCTCGCAGTAGAACTCCACGTCTTCCACATACTTCTTGGCATACTTCGTGGCAGCGACAGCACGCTCGATAATCTCTTCGCGGGTGGAATTGAACTTATACTGAATGTGCTCGTCGCTCGTACCTATTCCTGTGTGGATGCGCTTGCGCTTGGCATACTGAAGAGCCTCGGCAGCCACATCGATATCGCGTTCTACGGCACGTGTCAGTGCACAAATGGTGGGCCACGTCACAGCCTTGGATATTTCAATGACGGAGTTAAAGTCGCCCGGACTGGACACGGGAAATCCTGCTTCAATGACATCAACACCGAGCTGCTCAAGCGCCTTGGCCACCTGAATCTTCTCAATGGTGTTCAGCTGGCAACCAGGAACCTGTTCGCCGTCGCGCAATGTCGTGTCGAAAATAAACAATCTGTCGTTCATACCTTAATTATATATTATATGTTTAATCTTTTCATTGAGGACGATGTCTTTTCGGTATAACAAAAAAGCCTTTCACACCCGGAAGTGAGAAAGGCTTTATATTGTCTTGTACCATCAGACCTATATACACGCTTTATCACTTCCGGCCGCGCTTTGCAGTCGAATAATAATAATGGCGTTAATTAGGTTCTGATATTTCATTCTTTTACTGTTTTGCTGTTTGCGGGTGCAAAGTTATACATTTCCGTTGGAATAAACAAATAAATCGCAACTTTTCTTGCGAAAAAAGTTGCGATTTAAATATTTTTGGTCGGAATATCCTTTTGTCCTATTAGAAGAAGAGGTAGCGGTTGTCCACCACGTTAGCCTTCTGATAGAGCTCCTGCATGAAGCGGCCGGCTGCCTGCATAGCCTGCTGGCGCAGCTGCTGCTCCTGAGCCTTGGCGTCGAACTTCTCGTCGTGAGTGTTCTGGGCTACGATCTGGAACATATAAGCACCGCCGTTACCCTTGATGACCTTAGAGAGCTTACCCTTTTCGAGAGCGCTGACAGCACCAGAGAGAGCGGGCTCGCTGGCACCGGTAGCCTCGACGAATACGGGAGCGCCGAAGGTAATCTGATTAACGCTGTCAACCTTGGCACCAGCTTTCTGAGCGTCGGCGATAGCCTTTACACCCTCCAGCTTCTTAGCCAGCATGTCGAACTTCTTGTCGCGCATCACCTCCTGCTTCAGCATGTCCTTCACGCCGTCGAGGTCGCGATAGCCAACAGGATGAATCTTGGTCAGAGCGACAACGAGCAGGTTGTCATTATTACCGCACTCATAGAGAGGAGATACGTCGCCTTCCTTGGCATCGAAAATCCACTTCATAGTCTCGCGGGTAGCACGGAGGCCAACCACATTGTGCTCAGAGTTCATGATGTCCTGACGCTCCATCACACGGAAACCGAACTTCTCGGCGTTCTTCTCGAGGTCGGCAAGTGTCTTGTTCTCGCTGACGTACTGAGAGAACTTGTTGTAAGCCTCAGAGTATGTACCCTTAGAGAAGTCGATGGTGTGCTTGATGATTGCTACGTCGTACTTCTCAACAAAGTTGCGACGGTCGGTAACCTGAACAATGAGGTTGCCCTGTGTGAGCTTCACATTCTTGATTTCGCCGCTGCCCAGAGTTGTCAGAGCAGTGAGATACTCCTTAGAGTCTGCATCAATAGCTGTAGAGTTCTGGTACTGAGCAGAGGTGAGCCACTGCTTGTCGCCAGTCTGACCATACTTCTTGGCGATAGAGTCGAAAGCAACGCCGCCCTTGATGGCTGTGTAGATGCTATCGGCACGCTTCTGAGCTGCCTCAGCAGTCTCGGCGCCTACCTGAATCAGACGGAACTCAACAGAGTCGGGCATCTGCTGCTTTGAGATGAGCTTCACTACGTTGAGGGTATTGTCGCGCTGAGTCTCGAAGGGCTTTGTTGTCTGGCCAACGCTCATAGAGTCAACCTTAGCGGCGATGTCGCTGGGCAGTGCCTGACGAGTAACGGGCAGGCCAACATAAGGAACCTGTGACTGAGCCTTGCGTACAACCTCAGAGGCAACGGCACCGCTCTCCAGTTTCTGTGAAGCCTCGTTCATGGTCTTCATGAGCTCGTTGCGGTCAGCTGCTGAAGCGACAACCTGGAAAGCAACATACTTGATGTCGCGTGTCTCAACGGTCTGCTTGAACATCTCCTTCTCCTCGTTGTACTTAGCCTTCAGATCAGCATCGCTCACTTCTACGTCCTTATCGTTGATGCTGGCGTAGGGCAGTGAGGCCAGCAGGATGTCCGACTCCTTTACGTGGGCGTCGAAAGCTGCCTTGGCACTGATGGGGTTAGAGATGAGGCAGTGAGCCAGCAGTGACTGGTACTTCTGAGCCAGCGTCTGCTGACGCAGGTTCTTCTCAATGAACTTCCAGTAGTCGTACATGGCCTTGTACTGCTCAGCCACCTGCGGGTTGTTTGCGTTCTGCTTGTACTCAGCCAGGAACTTCGTGAGCATGTTTGCGTCGAAACGACCTGTCTGCTGATTAACGAACGGTGTCTGCATCAGCATGGGGTTGGTACCCTCGCGGAGCATGTTCTGCATCTCGGTATCGGTAACCTTCAGACCGAGTTTCTCTGCTTCCTTGCTGATGATGACGTTGTTGACATACGTCTGCCACACCTGATCTTTGATGTTGTTAAGCTCATCCTCGCTCAGGTTGTCACGACCTTGGGTCATCTTAATGACCTGCTGGTACTCGTCAACGAGTTCCTGGAACTCCTGAACGTTGATTTTCTCACCTAACACTTCGCCTACCTGCTGACGCTGCTGGTTCTTGGTTGCTTCGCAAGAACGGAAAGCTTCTTCAGCGATGAAGGCAAACAGGGCCAGACCGATGACGATAACAAGGGTCGGTCCCCAGCTTCTGATTTTTCCAATTGCTGCCATTTGTTTGTTCTTTTTTTATTTATTTGTTATTATTTCTTTCTAGGTTCGCATAAAACGCGGCAAAGTTACAAAAAAAGTCGGAGACGGCGAAATTTTCCAGCAAAAAACTGCTTATTCCGTGACTTTTAGTCGTACAAGTTCTATCTTAGTAGCTGTATTCTTGACTATTTTGAACTCCCACTTGCCAATTTTTACTACTTCATTGAGTTTCGGAAACGACTGATATTCATGCAGAATGAGACCACCAACTGTCATATATTCGTCACTCTCAGGAAGGTCGAGACCGAATTCATCGTTCACCTTCTCAATCTCCAGGCGTGCCGACAGCATATATTCTCCGTTGTCCAGTTGCTTGGCCACATAGTGGTCTTTATCGTGTTCGTCCTCAATCTCACCGAATATCTCTTCAACGATGTCCTCCAGTGAGATGAGACCGCTGGTGCCGCCAAATTCATCGACCACGATGGCCATTGACTTCTTCTGCTGCATGAAGGTCTTCATCAACTTAGAGGCAGGCATGGTCTCAGGTACGAAGGGCATTTCGCGTAACAGCTTTCCGATAATTCCCTCTTCCGGGGTGTCCGCAGAATGTCCGACTTTGAAAAGGTCGGAGGAGTGGATATAGCCCGTGATATGGTCAATATCCTCATGATAGATCACCACCTTCGAATGGCCGCTTTCCACAAACGTCTGTTTCAGCTGCTCCAGTGTGGCTGTGTCCTCTACAGCGTCAATCTCGGTACGTGGAATCATACAGTCGCGGACACGTGTCTCAGAGAAGTCCAGTGCGTTCTGGAATATCTTCACCTCTTCCTCGATGTCGTCTTCGCTGGTGGCATTGTCGATACTTGTCTGGACAAGATAGTCGAGATCTACTTTCGTGAATTCGCCGATGTCCTCAGCCTTCTTCATACGAACGCCGATAATCCTCAGCAGCCCTTTTGACAGCAGCGTGGCGAAACGCGAAATGGGGAAGAGAATGATGTAACAGATATATGCCGGAACGGCGAAGAATGTCAATAGCCCGTTGGGGTTCGACTTGAAAATGGTCTTGGGCAGGAACTCACCTGTAAACAGCACTACGAGTGTTGATAGCAGGGTGTCGCAGGTTACACGTGCCCCGTCACTTAAAGGATAGAAGAGGGTAGCATCGAAGACCTGTGCAAATAGAATGCCGTAGATGACCAGCGAGATGTTGTTGCCCACGAGCATGGTCGATACGAAGTCGTTGGGGTGGCGATAGAACAGCGCCAAAGCACGTTGCGACAGTCCGTTCTTCTCGCGATCCATCTCCGCTCTCAAACGGTTGGAGCTGATAAAGGCAATCTCCATGCCTGAGAAGAAGGCAGAGAAAACCATGGTAACGAGGAGTCCGATAATCACTTCTGTCATGGTGTTGTCGTTTTGGCATGTTTCACGGCCTGCGGTCGCATCGGTGCCTGCGGCTGTTGCTGGGTGGTGTCCTTAGCCGCATCGTTGCCGCTGTTGTCGTCCTTTTCCATACTCTCGGTGGTGAACGAGCCTTTCGAGTTGGCTACGATGTAGTGGCTCATGTTCTCGTCGCTTCGGAAATAGGAACCTTGAAGTGTGCGTTCGGGGGTGACCACACGGCTGAAGACGTTGGAGTAAAACTCATGTCTCAGACCGTCCCAAAACAATTCCTCGCTGGTATAAACCAGACCGTTGACGTTACGAATACGCACACGACCACGCAACTTCCATAGCTTCAGTTGGTCATAGTACCAGGCGGTATCGGCCTGAATATAGCCCTCTGTATGGAACTGCTGATCGAACTGCTCGAAGAAGATGCCTTTCATAAATTCCCAGCGCGAAGGCTTGCGGATGGTGTTGACATCCCATCGTTCCGTGATGATGCGGTATTTGATGACACCCGAATCGGAAATAAGAGTGTTCACGCCATACGATGTCATCACCGATATCGAGTCGCGGTCGTGGATGGCGGGGGCAATGTGCTCCTTCTCCTCCTCACAGCCCGAGAGAGCTGCGAGTGTGATGAGACAGACCACTGCCAAGAGGCTTGTGCGCATTATTCTACCTTCCATTTGGCGAACCACCGCTCGTTGAATGTGATGCCGATATTGATGCGGAACATATTCTCGGTGATGAAATCTTTAGCCGAGGAGTGTACCCACTGTCCGCTGATGTTGACAATCGAACGGCTGTTATAGCCATTCTGGATGGGGAGTCCCAAACCAACGCTGACAGAGAGGTCTTTGGGACCGTCCTGACCGTTTATTTTATAATAAGGTGTAGCGATGCCTGCTCCGAAGCGATAGTGGATGCGGTTCAGATAATGGCGCGTGTCAACGGCGTTGGGCACCCACTCAGCACCAAGCTTCAGCGTGAGGCGGTCTTTCATGATGTCCTTTGAGGTAACGTATGCTTTGTTGTCAAAGACGGGATATGCGGTCTTGCCCCACTGCTGCAACTCTGCATCGGCCGCAATGGTCAGCTTGTTGCGATGCTGCCACGCAAGACCTGCGGCTATCGTCCAAGGCAGTTCCAGACCATTGCTGATTTGGTAGGATGTGGTATCGCTCTTGCTGACGTTGATGATTTCTAATTTGGGATCGGCGTTCAGCTTATGGCCGACACTCATAGTGGCACCCAGTGTCACGGCATCCTTCTTGCCGATGGGCTGTCGCCACTGCATACCAGCCTCAAGTCTGTAGCTTTTGACGGTAGTCGTATAGCTCTTTGTCAGTGAGCTGAAATTGCTGTTCGATGTCAGCACCGAACGGTTCAGGTCTCCCCAGACATAACCTGCATTGACGCCTATGGACAGCGGTTTCAGAACGTGCCATCCAACGCCGAAGAACGCCTCGTGCAAACCGCCTTCACCACTATAGGCCTCCGTCAGCTTGCCGTACTCCTGGTTAATGGTGCTGCTGGTGCTGTAGCTGTAGCCGATGTTCGACAGAGGCAGAACGCCAACGGCAACGCCGACGTTGCGCCATGCACGGAACGAGGCCACGATGTAGTCGAAGTTAGCGGTCTTTGCATTCTGACGTGTGCCACCTTCCTTGAAGTTGGTCATCTGACCTGTAACGCTGGCATCGAAAATCATGGTCAAAGAGTCCACACCACCATAGCTGGCAGGGTTCAGGGTGTTTATGATGTCACCCTGCTGCAGGGCGATGCCGACACCGTTCATACCGCGGCTCATACCCTGTGAGCGGTCAGAAAGAATACCGATACCAAACTGGCTATATGGTGATTTCGTAGTGCTCTGTGCCGATGCTGTCATGACGGCGGTGGCCATCATCCAGCATCCTATGATAAATAACTTTTTCATTTGTTTCATATTAACAGCCTGCAAAGTTATGGAAAAAAAACGGAAATGCCTTATACTAAGGCTACTGATTAACGCAGATTAACATCGTCGGGCGACAATTGAAAAATATCGTCTCTTTTTCTTGTCTGTCTGCGAAATAATGCGTAACTTTGCGCTCTCTAATTCTTAACGAACGACAGAATTCATTATGCAAAGTGACCCTAAGCAGTGTCTTTACTGCACAAACAATCAGACACTCCATGACTTGATGATAGAGATTGCCCAGCTGTCAGTGTCGCGTGTTTTCCTTTTTAAGGAGCAGACGTATCGTGGCCGTTGTCTCGTGGCATACAAGGATCATGTCAATGACCTCAACGAGCTGAGTGATGAGGAACGTAATGCTTTCATGGCCGATGTGACTTGCGTTACCAGAGCCATGCAGAAGGCTTTCAATCCGGAGAAGATTAACTATGGTGCCTACAGCGATAAGCTTTCGCACCTGCACTTCCACTTGGCACCAAAGTATGTTGATGGTCCCGACTACGGAGGCATTTTCCAAATGAATCCCGGCAAGGTATATCTTACAGATACTGAATATGCCGAGATGATAGAGAAGATCAAGGCAAATCTTTGAAAGGTAAAAGGTGAAAAGGTAAAAAAATAAATAGTAAAAATCATAAACTATGGCTATCGTAAAACCATTCAAAGGAATCCGTCCGCCAAAGGATTTGGTGGAGCAGGTAGAGAGTCGCCCTTACGACGTGCTCGACAGTGAGGAAGCACGCGCTGAGGCTGGCGACAATGAGAAGAGTCTGTATCACATCATCAAGCCCGAGATTGATTTCCCCGTAGGCACCAGCGAGTATGATCCTCGTGTCTATGAGAAGGCTGCCGAGAACTTCCAGAAGTTCCTGGACAAAGGCTGGCTGGTACAGGACCAGGAAGACCATTATTACATCTATGCCCAGACCATGAACGGTAAGACGCAGTATGGCCTTGTTGTCGGTGCTTATGTGGACGACTACATGAAGGGCAATATCAAGAAGCATGAGTTGACACGCCGTGATAAGGAGGAAGACCGCATGAAGCATGTTCGTGTGAACAATGCCAACATCGAGCCGGTGTTCTTTGCCTATCCAGACAACAAGACGCTCGATACGCTCATCATGCGCTATGCCGCTACCGAGCCCGAGTATGACTTCATTGCTCCCATCGATGGCTTCCGTCATCAGTTCTGGGTAATCAGCGATGCACAGGATATGCAGACCATTACCACAGAGTTTGCTAAGATGAAGAGCCTGTATATTGCCGACGGTCACCACCGCTCTGCTGCTGCCGCCCTTGTCGGTGCTGAGAAGCAGAAGCAGAATCCCAACCACAAAGGTACTGAGGAGTATAACTATTTCATGGCAGTCTGCTTCCAGGCATCGCAGCTCACCATCCTCGACTACAACCGTGTGGTGAAGGATTTAAATGGCTTGACATCAGAGCAATTCATTGAAAAGCTGAAGCAGAACTTTGAGGTTGAGGATAAGGGTACAGATATCTATAAGCCCCAGCAGCTGCACGAGTTCTCGCTCTATCTTGACGAGCATTGGTATAGTCTGAAGGCCAAAGAGGGTACTTACAATAATGATGATCCCATTGGCGTGCTCGATGTGGATATCTCCAGCCGTCTGATTCTCGATGAGATTCTGAATATCGGCGACCTCCGTTCCTCAAAGCGCATTGATTTTGTAGGCGGTCTTCGCGGTCTTGGTGAGCTGAAGCGTCGTGTTGACAATGGTGAGATGCGTGCTGCTCTGGCACTCTATCCCGTCTCTATGCAGCAGATTATGGATATTGCCGACAGCGGTAAGATTATGCCGCCGAAGGCTACATGGTTTGAGCCGAAGCTGCGCTCTGGTCTCGTCATTCATAAACTGTCGTAATAACGTCATATCGTTATAACGTTATAACGAAAAATAAATGACCGACGAATACAAGACTGTCAAAGGAATCAGCGAGGGATTTTACTCTGAGAAGCGGAGTAAATTCCTCGCTTTTGCTCATCATGTGGAGACTCTTGATGATATCAAGGACTTGCTGGCGCAGTATCGTAAGAAGTACTACGATGCCCGTCATGTCTGCTATGCCTATATGTTAGGCGCTGAGCGTCAGGATTTTCGCGCCAACGACGACGGCGAGCCGTCCAGTACGGCAGGGAAGCCTATTCTCGGACAAATCAATTCTGCGGAGCTGACGGATATTCTTATTGTGGTTGTGCGCTACTACGGTGGTGTCAACCTTGGCACCAGCGGCCTTATTGTTGCCTATCGTGAGGCTGCTGCTGATGCACTGGCTCACGCTGAGGTGGAACTGCGGCAGGTGGAGAAACAGATTCGTTACACATTCTCTTATCCGCAGATGAACGATGTGATGCGCATCGTCAAGGAGATGAATCCACGCATCGTCAGTCAGACTTTCGACAACACCTGCGAAATAGTCCTTTCCATTCGCCTGTCGGAAGCCGAACAATTGGAAAATAAACTGAGTAAGCTGCTTTGAAAAAAACAGGGCCAGACTCTCAAGCGAGAATCAGGCCCTTGGTTTTTTCGTTCGTAGCGAGTGGCTATGCCGGATTGTTCTCGGCAAAGATGGCCATGCGCTCGTCAAGTTGTGCGTATTGGTGATCCTCGATGAACGAGGTGCAGACGCGCAGACCCTCTTGATGGCTGCCGGTGGTGATGAGACAGATGGCTGAGACACCGTAGTACATCAGTTCACGCGCCAGTTCGCCACTGGTCATACCCTTGTATCCTATGGTGAAATAGAAGCCGTCGGCTACAGGCTGGTCGCCGTCTTTGTCATAGACAATATGGAAGCCGTGCTTACAGAAAATCTCCTTCAGCTTGTGGGCGCGTTCGCCATAGACCTTTACCTCGTTGCGGAACTTGTACTCGCCGTCGCAGGCAGCACGGAACATAGCGGCCAGTGCATACTGGGCAGAGTGGCTGGTGCCGCTGCTGAGGGCATAGAGCATGCGGGTGCTGAATACCAGTCCGAAGGGCAGTCCCTCGTAGCGGGCTGCGAGGTCGTCGTAGTGACGGTGGAACAGCTTGTCACTGATGCACACCACGCCGATGCGCTCGCCGGCATACGAGAAAGCCTTAGAACCCGAGATGAGGAGCATGTAATTGTCGGTGTAGCGGGCAACGGTAGGCTGATAGGGGGGCTCGAAGGGTGTCGAGAGATCCTGGCGGAAGTCCATGGCGAAGTAGGCCAGGTCTTCCATGATGATGCAGTCGTACTTTGTGGCCAGTGTGCCGATGGCATGCAACTCCTGCTCTGTCAGACATACCCATGAGGGGTTGTTGGGGTTGGAATAGACGATGGCGCAGATATTGCCTTTCGACAGATAGCTCTCCAGCTTTGCACCGAGTTTCTCGCCGCGGTAGTCATAGACGTCGAAGGTCTCGTACTTCACGCCCTGCACCTGCAGCTGCATCTTCTGTACGGGGAAGCCGGGGTCGATGAACAGCACGGTGTCCTTGCTCTTCGTAGCCTGCGAACAGGTGAGGAACGAGGCGAAGGTGCCCTGCATGGAACCCGTCACGGGGACGCAGCCCTCGGGAGCAATATCGACGCCGATGAAGGCCTTGACAAAGCGCGAGGCCTGCTTCTTCAGCTCCGGATAGCCCTGAATGTCGGGGTAGGAGTGGGCGATACCGTCCTGCAGCGCCTTGATCTGTGCATCCACACCTACCTGTGCGGCAGGCAGTCCGGGGATGCCCATTTCCATCTTGATATATTCCACTCCGCTCTCTTTCTCGGCGGTGGCTGCCACCTGCTTCACCTCGCGAATGGTGGCTTTGGCAAAGTCCTGAATGCCCATTTTGGCAATCAGTCCATCGACAATCTCTTTCTTAATGGGAGTCGGTTTCATTTCTGAGCCTCCCTTCCCAGGGCCAGCGCCTTGATATTGGCTTCGACGATGGCTTCGCCCTTGCGGCCGAAGACGCGGCGGATGGCGTCCTCCAGCTTCTCATACTCAATGCCAAGGGCTTTCTGTGCAGCACCCAGCAAGATGACGTTAGCCGAACGGGGCACGCCGTTGTCCTTGGCCATCTGCTCGATGTCGAGGGTGATGACGTTAGGCAGCTTGGCGAGGTCGGCGTTGATGACGTCCATATCAGGATAGTTGGGGATGTTCTTGAACGGTGCGCTGCTGGTGATAATCCAGCCCTCCTGAGAGAGGAAGGGCAGGTAGCGCAGAGCCTCCATGGGCTCCATCGAGATGATGACGTCGGCACCGCCCTTGGCGATGAGGTCGCTGGCGATGGGATCTGACGAGATGCGCAGATTCGACTGCACGTCACCACCGCGCTGGCTCATGCCGTGTACCTCGGCCTGTTTGATGTATAGGTTCTCGTTCATGGCGGCTTCGCCAATGATGGTGGCAATCGAGAGGATGCCTTGTCCTCCTACGCCGCAAAGAATGATATCTGTTTTCATTGCTTTTGTTGTTTCGTTATGACGTTATTACGTTATATCGTTATGACGACATGTCGTTATTACGAATTGGCTGCAGCCTTCTTCTGCTTCAGATGACGCTGCAGCGTCTGCATGCACTCACGGCGCGGAATAATCACGCTGGTACCCTTGTAGTTAATCTCGTCGCGGATAATCTGCGTAATCTCCGGCATGTTCTTCGGCAGGGGAACGACCACCTTCAGGTGCTCGTCGCTGAGGCCCAGGCCGCGGCAGATAGCCTCGAACTTATTGGTGCCGGCAGAGTCCTGACCGCCCGTCATGCCTGTTGTCAGGTTGTCCGAGATGATGACGGTGATGTTAGCGTTCTCGTTGATGGCGTCGAGCAATCCGGTCATACCGCTATGCGTGAAGGTGGAGTCGCCGATGATGGCAACGGCAGGCCACTGTCCGGCATCGGCAGCTCCCTTGGCCATCGTGATGGAAGCACCCATGTCGACACAAGAGTGGATGGCACGGAACGGAGGCAGGAACCCCAGCGTGTAACAGCCGATGTCGCCGAAGACACGGGGATTCTCGTACTCCTTCAGTACCTCGTTCAGGGCAGCATAGACGTCGCGGTGACCACAGCCCTGACAGAGTGCAGGCGGACGTGCGACGACGTGAGATGGAATCTCTGGAGTTTCCGGAATTTCCGGAATGTCCGGATTATCGGGAAGCAGCGTCTTTAATGCCTGCTTCACGAAGTCGGGGGTCAGCTCACCCGTACGGGGCAGGGTGCCGTCGAGCTTACCCTTGATGTTCGGGCTCTCGCTGACACCACGCACGATGTCCTCGATGAAGGGCTGACCCTCCTCGACGATGAGCACCTGCTGGCACTCGTCCATCAGACGGCGCACCAGCTTCTTGGGCAGTGGGTACTGCGAAATCTTCAGGATGGGGTAGGGCGAACCCTCGGGGAAACACTCGTTGACGTAGTTATATCCGATGCCGCTGGCGATGATGCCGAGCGACTTGTCCTGTCCCTCGCAATAGATATTGTAAGCGGAGTTGGCAGCGTCCTCCTCGAGTTGCTTCTGCTGAGCCGTCACCACGTCATTACGCTTGCGGGCATTGGCAGGCAGCAGCACCCAGTTGGCAGCTATGGCATTGTAGTTCAGCTCGTTCTCCTTGCGTGGCTCGTCTTTCACCTGGACCACGGCGCGGCTGTGGGCCATACGGGTGGTAACGCGCATCAGCACGGGCAGTTTCTGCTGCTCAGAGTACTCGAAGGCCGTCTCCATCATGTCGTAGGCCTCCTGCTGGTTCGAGGGCTCGAACGTGGGAATCATGGCAAACTTACCATAGAAGCGCGAGTCCTGCTCGTCCTGCGAGGAGTGCATCGAGGGGTCGTCGGCCACCAGCACGATGACACCGCCATTGACACCCGTCATGCCGCTGTTGACAAACGGATCGGCGCAGACGTTCAGTCCCACGTGCTTCATGCACACCAGGGCACGTTTGCCCATGAACGACATACCGAGGGCAGCCTCCATAGCCGTCTTCTCGTTAGTACTCCAGCGGCTGTGAACACCGCGCTCCTTGGCCAGGGCATTGCCCTGAATGAACTCTGTGATTTCGGTCGACGGCGTACCGGGGTAGGCATACACGCCCGACAGTCCGGCATGCAGGGCACCCAGTGCAATGGCTTCGTCACCTAACAAAAGTTTCTTTTCCATGTTCTTATACTTTCAGTTTTTTAGTTGTTTTCTGCTTTTGGGTTGCAAATTTACTATTTTTTTTCGGTTTAGTGAAAAGTTTTTAGTACTTTTGCATTTATTATGTCAAAAGACCGACTCTGGAACGCCAACTATTGCAAGGTGATGATAGCCAATTTCGCGCTGTTTTTCGCTTTCTATGTCCTCACACCGCTGCTGCCTCTTTACCTGAAAGAGCACTTCGGCGCCACGAAGGACGTCATCGGACTGGTGCTGTCAGGCTACACGCTGACGGCGCTTCTGTTCCGTCCGTTCAGCGGTTTCCTGGTCGATTCCTTCCCCCGTAAGATGGTGCTTATGGTGTGCTATACTGCCTTCACCATCTTCTTCGCCGGCTATCTGGCGGCCTCCACGCTCTTGCTGTTCACCATCGTCCGCACCCTGCATGGTGGTCCCTTCGGTGCCCTCACGGTGGCCAACTCCACCGTAGCCATCGATGTGCTGCCCTCCAGTCGTCGTACCGAAGGCATCGGCTATTACGGTATGTCCAACAACCTTGCGATGGCCATCGGTCCCACTGTCGGCATCTTTATTTATAGGTACACGCATAGCTTCGACCTCCTCTTCTGGCTGGCGCTTGTCGTTGCCACCATAGGATTAGCTGTCGATGGAAGCCTCCCCCCAACCCCCTCCAACAGGAGGGGGAGAAATTCTGTGCCTCAAGCCTCCCCCAGTGGGGGGAGGTTGGTGGGGGCTGACCGCTTCTTCCTCATCCGCGGCTGGCTGTTGGGTGTCAATATGGTGGCTTTCGGCTTCTGCTTTGGTGTGCTGAGCAACTATCTCGCCATCTATGGCAAGGAGGTTATGGGCATTACGGGTGGCACGGGCACCTACTTCATGCTCTGCTCCGTAGGCCTTATCCTCTCGCGACTGCAAGGCGGTAAGGCCCTGCGTCAGGGACGCGTTACCCATAACGCCTCTACCGGCATGTGTATCTCCCTCGTTGGCTACACCTTATTTATATTAGTGCCAGGTATGGTAAGCTACTATGCCTCAGCACTGCTTATCGGTCTCGGCAACGGTCACATGTGGCCTGCGTTCCAGAATATGACCATCAACGTGGCCCCCAATAGTCAGCGTGGCACTGCCAACTCCACCATCCTTGTCTCTTGGGATGTTGGTATGGGCTTGGGCATTCTCTTGGGAGGTGTCATCAGCGAGTTAGCCGGTTATAGTGCTGCTTTCTGGGCTGTTGTCGTTGTCAATGCCGTTGGTGTCGCCCTTTTCTTCATGCGCACCCGTCGCTTCTTCCTCGAAAGAAACCTCAACGACACCGTCAGATAAACAAGCCTCCCCCTAACTCCCTCCGACTGGAGGGGGAACACCCGTCACCTCTTAAAATCATACCAATTTCTCCGTTAGCGCCTGTTTGACCAGTGTGACGGTGTTTTTGGCACCAAACTTGGCAAGCAGACGTTTGCGGTACCAGTTGACGGTCTCGGTGCTGAGATTCTGTTTGACAGCAATTTCGGGGTTGGTGAGTCCGTCGCAAATCAGTCGCAGAATGTTTTGTTCGACCATTGTCAGTGCGATAGCCTTGTGCTCTCCCTGGTTAATGATGTCCTGTACGTTGGTGCTGATGTAGCGCTTGCCCTGATAGACGGCGCTGATGGCATCGAGCAGTTCCTGCACAGGGGCGCTCTTGAGCACATAGCCGTGGGCACCGCTGTCGAGCATGCGTCGGATGATGCTGTACTCATCGTGACTGGTGATTGCAAGAACCTTCACTTTGGGATAATTGTTGACGACGAAGCGGCAGAAGTCAATGCCGCCGTCGATGTTTGCGTTGTCGTTATTCGCCGTCGGTCCCAAGGGCATCGATATGTCGAGCAGCAGCACGTCTGGGCGACGTTCCTGCAAGGTCTGTCGGCAGGCCTCAAGCGTGGTGAACCTTCGGCTGACGTGGGCTGTGTCGCTGTTGTTGATGGCATCGGCAAGCCCTTCGGCGAACATGGTGTGGTCGTCGGCGATGTTTACATCAATCTTGTATCTTGGAATCATCATAATGGCTGTGTGATGTTGATTTCTGTTCCCTGACCTTCGGGTGATATGACCTGCATCTCTCCGTGATAGGGCTCTATGCGTTCGCGGATGTTCTGAAGGCCCATACCCTTGGTGCCTTCTGCTATTCCCTTGCCGTTGTCGCTCACGGTCAGCGTAATCTGCTTCGGCTCCTGTATGAGCTGTATCAGGATGTGCGAGGCGTTGGCATGCTTCATGGCGTTGTTCACGAGTTCGTAGGCACAACGGTAGAGCACCAGTTCCTGTTCCTTATTGAGCTTTATCTCGCCAAAGCTTTGGAACTCAGCCCCCGGCACGCTGACGGCAAAGTCTCGGAGTGCCGACACGATGCCTACGCGCATCAGTTCCTCAGGCATGAGGTGGTGTGACACGCGGCGTAGCTCCGTTGTTGTTGCGTCAATCAGCTGGAGCGTCTCTTCCTTGGGAGTGCCGTCTTCGGTTTTCATGCGCAGCAGCGACAGCATGCCGCCCAGTCCGTCGTGCAGGTCGCGTGCCAGAATCTGACGTTCCTTCGTCTCTGCCTCGATGGCCACCTTGGCTGCCAGCAGCGCTTTCTTGCGGCGTTGCACGATAATCAGCAGAATGGTGCCGGCCACTAACGCCGTGAAGGCTATGACGGCAGCTCCGAACAGCCAGCGGTAGAGGCTACGCTCCTTGTCGAGGGCGGCTATTTGTGCTTCCTTCTTCTCTGTCTCGTAGAGCACCTCCATCTGCGACAGCCCGCTCTGGTAGTGGTCGGTGGCATAGCGGTTCATCATGTCGTACACCTTATTAATATACATGCGAGCCTTCTCCTTCTCTCCCAGTTCCGCGTATATCTGTGCCAGTAGCATGTAGCCGCTTTTATCGGCGTAGGTAGCCGTAGAGTCCGGGTGTATGCTGCGTAGTCCGTAGTCGAGTGCTTCCCGCCATCGTCCTTCGGCTATCGCCACTTCGCAGGCAGCCAGGTGGATGGTGCTGGCATCGTCGAACATCATATTCTCGGGCATGCACTGCCGGGCCTTCTCGATGTAGGCTTTCGCCTTTGCTATGTCCTTGTGGCCCGCCATCAAGTAGATGCGTGCTTTCTGAGCCAGCGTGGTGGCATAGTCTATAGGCTCTTCTGCATGGTGCGTTTGGTAGTAGGCCAGTGCCTCGTTGACGGTCTTTAGCGCCTTACCGTAATCACCCGTGTTGAAGTAGATGCCTGCCAGCCCCTTCTTGGGCAGCGTTATCATCAGCGAGTCGCCCGATGTCTTGCCATTTTCAATGGCTTTCAGATAGTTACGCTCTGCTTCCACATCGTTTCCCATCTGACCGTACAGCTCTCCGATGTTGTAGTAACATACGCATTGGCTCTCCAGCCAGTTGTTGCGTTCGAAGATGGGCAACGCCTTTTGGTAGTAGTGAATGGCCAGATGGGCCTTGTCCTGCTGGTTGTAGAGATTGCCGATGGTGCCGTAGAGGCAGGAACGTGCATCGTCGAGATCCTTCTGGGTATAGCGCTTCTGTGTCGCCATTGTGTCCGTTACTGCCAGTGCCTGCTGGAAGTAGCGTAGTGCCTCGTCATATTCCTCGCGTCCGTAGCGCAGCAGTCCGAGGTGTCGCAGGGTGTACTGACGTATCAGGAGGTTGTCCAGCTCATAGCTCAGTGCCACGGCCTTGCGTCCATACTCCTCACACTTCCTGCTGTCGTAGGGCAGGTAGCCGCGCGTCAGTTCGTCGTAGGCTGCCAGCAGCTTCTCACCCTTCGGCGGGTTGCTGCTCTTGAGTGCGGCCTCCAAGGAATCAACGTGGGTGTTTCGGTGGTCGTTATAGGCTATGGCTGTGAGGCAGAAGCACAAACACAGGACAAGAAACGTAGGTCTCATAGGTTATGACTGATGTTATTGATGCTGCAAAGATACGCATTTCTTTTCATAATCACCACCCAAAAGGGTGGAAAAATGTGCTATTTCTCTTCATTTCACCCATTTGCGTGAACACACAGTAGCCAAAATACCTATCTTTGCACCAAAATATTAACTATCAACCAGAAGCATATGAAAAGAATATCTACCTTAGTAATGTTGACCCTCGCTCTGACGGGCGCACGGGCCAGCGTCGTGATTAACGAGACGAACTTCCCTGACGAGAACCTGCGCTTTGTAGCCAGCCAGTACGACGCCGACGAGGACGGCACGCTGAGCGACGACGAGCTGGCGGAGATTACGGAAATCAACGCCGGCGACATCATGAACCTGAAGGGTGCCGAGCACTTCAAGAACCTGGACTTCCTCTGCCTGTACTACGGTTCTGACGAGAATCCCTCCATCACGTCCATCAACCTGAGCCTCTTCCCGAAGCTGTACCGCTTCTCGCTGCAGGACTGCAGCGGCGTAACGTCGCTGGACTTCAGCAAGAACCCGTTGCTGACGGAGTTCGAGCTGCTTCGCTGTCCGAACGTCAGCACGCTGAAGCTGCCCGCCAGCGTGGAGCAAGTCGGCTTGGATGGTGCGAAGAGTCTGACAGCCCTCGACGTGAGCCAGCTGCCTAAACTCCGTCAGTTCTTTATGATTAACTCAGGTGTCACCGACCTCAACTTCAGTGCAAATCCTGTCCTCAGTTCCATTGGTATTACGGGTGTGGAGAACGAGAAGCAGGTGCTGAACACCGTGAATCTGACGAACTGCGACGGTCTGGAGAACATCGACATCCGCTACACCACCATCACGACGCTGACGATGAAGCACCTGCCCATCGTCCGCTCGCTGATGTTGCTCTATAATGACGTTGTCAGCACCACCATCGAGGACTGTGCCGAGTTCAATGATATCACCTGCGACCAGAACGTGCTGGGAACGCTCTACTTGAAGGATAACCCCTGGCTGCAATCCGTCAATACCGAGAACAACCAGTTGCAGGTGCTCATTGCCGACAACTGCCCCAAACTCGGACGCGTACAGGCGTTCAATAACAAGCTGATGTGGCTCGACTTGAAGGACGTGAAGAAAGCTGAGAACGTTGAGGAGTCGATGCTGCAGCTCGACAACCAGCAACCCGCCGTCCAGGCCGTGAAGATATCGCCTACGGAGGTCGGTCTGCGTGTGCACGAGCGCTTCGATGTCAGCCGCGTGCTGAACCTCCGTGCCAAGGGTATCAGCCAGACGCCGAAGGAAATCTTTGTCGATGGCATTCGCTACTTCGTGTTCTACAATAACGGCCCCGACACGCCTAACCTCGTGGGCAGCGACTGCTTCTATGAGTACGAGACCAAATGGCCCTACGCCTGGATGGACGGCAACTCGAAGGACAACAACCTGCCTGTCACGCTGAATGTTGCCTCGTGGACGAAGCACCCTGCACGCATCTGGCTTGCTTCCAACGACACCGTCAAGGGTGAGGTCGGTGCTGCGCTGGTGCCTCCCGTCGTCAACCGTTCGCAGGACTACGATGGCAAGCTGAGCTATCGTAGCAGCAATACCAGTGTTGTCACCGTCGATGAGAACAGCAACCTCACTGCCGTAGGCGAGGGCACGGCCATCATCACCATCACGGGTGCCGAGACCGACTACCGTCTTGCTCCCTCGGCCATCAGCTACGTCGTTGAGGTGTTGGAGGCCACTGCCATCCGGTCCGCGAATTTGTTAAATGGAGAAGTGAAATCGTCAAATGAGCAATGGTATGACTTGCAGGGACGCCGTGTGGACAGTGTGAAGCGAGGCCTGTATGTCAAGGCTGGAAAAACGGTTCTCGTCAGATAAGTCAAGGAGCTCTCTAATTACACTGCAAAATTACTACTTTTCCGGCACCTGCACAATAGGCCGAAAGTTAACAGAATATAATGCGTACAGACATGTAAGCGTAGGCTTTCCCCCTCCCTACCTGGGGAGGGGGACTACGAGATAGCGGTGTATCTCAACGAGATAGCGGTGTGTCTCAACGAGATAGCGGCGTATCTCATGGAGATAGAATCGTATCTCATCGTAGGATGAACCGTCTCATTATCGGCATTCTTGAACGTCAGACGCTGACGAATCAGCGCGTACAGACCGCTCTCGTTGATGATGGTCATCTTCTGATTTCCACCAAGGGGGCCCTGAATCAGTGCATCCTTTCAGTAAAGGTGTCAACGATTCCAGGAAAGTGTCAACTTATTCAGAAAAGCGACTGTCAACCACATCAGGAAAAGAGTAGAAAACTGTCAACCGAAATCAGGAAAAGACAGCTCATGCGCTACAGCGCTACAGTGCTACAGTTCCAAAAAGGGTATTCCAAAACCCCTAAAAACACCTCTATATTTATATATATATATTTATATATATAAAAATATAGGTATAAATTTCGATTTTTCGTTTCTGTGATTTCTAACTGTAGCACTGTAGCACTGTAGCACGGAGATTTTTTTCTTGTTTTATTTGGTGGTTTCGGAAATTTTTTGTATCTTTGCATCACTATGGAGAAGTTGATTGAACTATATAAGCAATGGAAGGGTGCAGAGCCCTTGACAACCGAGAAACTGCCGGGGGCGGGCAGTAACCGGGCGTACTACCGCATGACTGACGAGGAGGGACAGAGCGTCATAGGATGCATAGGTACAAGCCGCGACGAGAACCACGCCTTCGTCTATCTGGCGCGTCACTTCACCAAGCGACAACTGCCGGTGCCGCAGGTGCTGGCCGTCAGCGACGATGAGCTGCGCTATCTGCAGACCGATTTGGGCTCGGTGTCGCTGTTTGATGCCATCCGTGGCGGACGTGAGGCTGGTGGCCGTTATACATTGGCTGAGCAGGAACTGCTGAAGCAGACCATCCGTCAACTGCCGAACATTCAGTTGCGCGGTTCCCGTGAGCTTGACTTCTCGCACTGCTATCCGCAGCCGGCCTTCGATACGGACTCGGTGCTCTTCGACCTGAACTACTTCAAATACTGCTTCCTGAAGGCGACGGAGCTGGACTTCCACGAGCTGAAGCTGGAGGCTGACTTCCGCTTGCTGGCCAAAGACCTGACGGCGGCTGGCGACGAGCAGTGTTTCCTGTATCGCGACTTCCAGGCAAGGAATGTGATGCTGATGGAGGGGGCTCCGTACTTCATCGACTTCCAGGGTGGCCGCCGCGGACCTTATTATTATGACCTCGCCTCGTTCCTGTGGCAGGCCAGCGCCAAGTATCCGCACAAGCTGCGCCGTGAGCTGGTGTATGAGTACTACAACGCGCTGAAGCAGTACACGGAGGTGCCATCGCCTCATAAGTTTGTGGAGCGTCTGTCGCTGTTCGTGCTCTTCCGTCAGTTGCAGGTACTGGGTGCCTACGGCTTCCGCGGCTACTTTGAGCGCAAGCAGCACTTCATAGAGTCGATACCGCCTGCCATGCAGAACCTGCGCGAGCTGCTGCATGACCGCTCGTTCCCGTATCCTTATCTGGTGGACTTGCTGCAACGGCTGACGGAACTGCCGCAGTATCGGCAGATAGAGACGACGGCCTCGCGTGCCGATGGTTATAAGACAACGGACAAGAACCCCTATAAGCCGCATCCGCAGGACGGTCCTGCCACGTTCTCGAAGTACGACGCCCAGGGCCCGCTGGTGGTGAAGGTGTTCAGCTTCTCGTACCGCAAGGGCATTCCCGAGGACGAGAGCGGCAACGGTGGCGGCTATGTCTTCGACTGCCGTTCGACGCACAACCCCGGACGCTACGAGCCCTACAAGCAGCTGACGGGACTTGATGAGCCGGTCATCCGCTTCCTGGAGGACGACGGCGAGATACTGACATTCCTGGACTCTGTCTATAAGTTGGCCGATGCCCACGTGCGCCGTTATATACAGCGTGGCTTCACCTCGCTGATGTTCTCGTTCGGCTGTACGGGTGGTCAGCATCGCAGCGTCTATAGTGCCCAGCATCTGGCAGAGCACCTGAACAGTAAGTTCGGCGTTGAGGTGCGTATCTGTCATCGTGAGCAGGGAATCGTGCAGACGCTGGCGCGTAAGGAGTAAAAGTAGTAAAGGGAGTAAAGTAGTAAAGGAGTAAAAGGAGAGCTTTAATTATCTAAAAACATAAGGCTATGAAGAAAATCCTGTTCCTCGCACTGGCAGTGATGGCACTCGGCCTCACGTCGTGCAGCAATGAAGAGAAAGAAGTGAAGAAGTTCGTTGACGAGTATGCACCCCAGCTGGCCTCCAGCGGCTTCGACCTCGAAAAAGACGGCGATGCCTATGTCGCTACCTTCGACCACGACCGCCGTATCATCATCGTGAAGAACGACGACGGTGAGTGGGAGTGTGACAAAGCCTATGGTCTGCAGCAGTTCGACCCCGATCTGCTGGCTTTCGCACAGCGCACGGGCTGGGTGGAGAAGAAGATGGACGATGCCAGCATCGCCAAGCGTCTGGAGAACACCGAGTTCCTCGACATCATGACCAAGCGCTTCATCAAGGAACTGCAGTCGAAGGTGGGTGCCACCATGGGTGGCGGCAGTCTCTACTCGTTCCACGATATCAGCGCTACCGTCAACAACCGCACCGACTACGACATTCCCGCTGATGCCTACAAGGTGGTGTTCCGCTTTACCTTCTGGGCCTTCCCCGAGGACAACGAGACGAAGAGCATTGACGGCGTGGACCTCCCGGCACACAGCAGCAAGAGCGTCAAGGGCAGGAAACGTGGCACCGGAGAGCCCACAGGACAGAGCGTACGCGTGAAGTTCGACGAAGAGAAGCTGCCGGAGCTCTGTCTGAAGATATACAGCGGTACGGGGCGCGAATATGCCGAATATGTTGCAGGCACCCTGCGCTAAGAAAATACAAGCCGAAAGTTTTGCACTTTCGGCTTTTTATTTGCATCTTTGAGGCAAGCCTCGAAGGTTGGCTGTATTTCGGAAAAACTCAAAATAAATTTGGTTTTTCGCTCAATTTGCACTACCTTTGCAGGCATGAAACAGGCGATGATATTTGCTGCAGGGCTGGGAACCCGCTTGAAACCCCTTACAGACACGATGCCGAAGGCCCTTGTTAGGGTGGGGGGACAGCCTCTTCTGTGGCATGTGGTACAGAAACTGAAGGGCGCCGGCTACGAGCGCATCGTTGTCAACGTCCACCACTTTGCACAGCAAATCGTCGACTATCTTCAGGAAAACGACAATTTCGGCCTCGATATCCGCATCAGTGATGAGACGGAGCAGTTGCTGGAGACGGGTGGCGGCATCAAGAAAGCGCTGCCCCTGTTTGACCCCACAGAGCCTATCCTTATTCATAATGTCGATATATTGAGCAACCTCGACCTTACCGCTCTACCTACTGATGCTCCACTGCTTGTGGTAAGTCAGCGTCAAACCAAACGCTATCTTCAGTTCGACGAAACCATGCGCTTAGTCGGTTGGAAGAATATAGAAACGGGCGAGGTAAAAGGCCACGAAGGAACCCCTCTGGCCTTTAGTGGCATTCACATGTTCCACCCGTCATTGGCTCCGCTATTGGCAGAATGGCCAGAGCGGTTTCCCATCATGGACTTCTATCTGAAGGTTTGCGCCGACAACATGATACAAGGCTATGAGGCTAAAGACTTGCGGCTGCTCGACGTCGGTAAGCTCGACACCCTTGAAGCAGCAGAAAAATGGTTAAAGGTTATCGGTTAAAGGTTATCGGTTAAAGGTTATCGGTTAAAGGTTATCGGTTAAAGGTTATCGGTTAAAGGTTATCGGTTAGAGGTTATAGATTAATGTTCAATGTTCAATGGTCAATGTTCAATAACTTAAAATAAAAACATGCAAAAGATTATCATTCTGGACTTCGGTTCGCAGACCACACAGCTCATCGGTCGCCGCGTGCGTGAGCTCGACACCTTCTGCGAAATCGTGCCCTACAACAAGTTTCCGAAGGATGACCCCTCAGTCATTGGCGTCATCCTGAGTGGTTCGCCTTACAGCGTCCACGACCCAGAGGCTTTCAAGGTTGATCTCTCGCAGTTCGTGGGCCGTCTGCCCGTGCTCGGCATCTGCTACGGCGCACAGTTCATCTCGCACACCCTTGGCGGACGTGTTGAGAAAGCCGACTCGCGTGAGTACGGTCGTGCCAACCTCGAGACCGTTGACACTACGAATCCCCTGTTCAAGGGCTTCGAACAGCACTCGCAGGTGTGGATGTCGCACGGCGACACCATTACAGCCATTCCCAACGATTTCAAGGTCATTGGCTCGACGAAGGACGTGAAGAACGCCGCCTTTGCTTCTGAGAAGCAGCCCATCTGGGCCGTGCAGTTCCACCCCGAGGTATTCCACACCTCGCAGGGTACACAGCTTCTGAAGAACTTCGTGGTTGATATCTGCGGTTCAAAGCAGGAGTGGAGTGCTGCCTCGTTCGTTGACTCAACCGTTGCCGAGCTGAAGGCACAGGTGGGTAACGACCGCGTCATCCTCGGCCTCTCCGGTGGTGTGGACTCCAGTGTTGCTGCCGTGTTGCTGAACAAGGCCATTGGCGACCGCCTGACGTGTATCTTCGTCGATCACGGTATGCTGCGCAAGAACGAGTTCCAGCAGGTGATGGAGGACTACAAGGTGCTGGGACTGAACGTTATCGGTGTTGATGCCAGCGAGAAGTTCTTCAGCGACTTGGAGGGTGTCACCGAACCCGAACAGAAGCGTAAGATCATTGGCCGCGACTTCGTCGAGGTCTTCAATGCTGAGGCCAAGAAGATTACCGATGCCAAGTGGTTGGCACAGGGTACCATCTATCCCGACCGCATTGAGAGCCTGAACATCACCGGTAAGGTCATTAAGAGCCACCACAACGTTGGCGGACTGCCCAAGGAGATGCACCTGCAGCTCTGTGAGCCCCTGAAGTGGCTGTTTAAGGACGAGGTGCGACGCGTTGGCCGTCAGATGGGTATGCCCGAACACCTTATCACCCGTCATCCTTTCCCCGGTCCCGGTCTTGCCGTACGTATCCTCGGAGACATTACCCGTGAGAAGGTGCGCATTCTGCAGGATGCCGACGACATCTACATCCGTGGTCTGCGTGACTACAAGGTTAAGCTCAGCGGCGAGGAGGCCCGTCGCGTACTGGCTGCCGGCGTGCCTGCCGACATGAAGGACGGCACCATCGAGGTGTCGCTCTACGACCAGATATGGCAGGCTGGTGCCATCCTCCTGAGTACCGTCCGTTCGGTTGGTGTCATGGGCGATGAGCGTACCTACGAAAACCCCGTTGCCCTGCGTGCCGTCACCTCTACCGACGCTATGACCGCCGACTGGGCACATCTGCCGTACGACTTCATGGCTAAGGTGTCTAATGAGATTATTAATAAGGTACGTGGTGTCAACCGCGTCTGCTATGACATCTCCTCAAAACCACCTGCAACAATCGAGTGGGAATAAAAATAAGAAAGCCTCGCCAATCGGCGAGGCTTCTTTGTTTAGCTTCTTTCTTTATTTGTTTTTCAAGAGATCTCTAATCTCGGCAAGCAGCTCTTCCTGAGAGGGACCTTTAGGTGCTTCGGGAGCAGCGGGCTCTTCCTTCTTGCGGTTAAGTTTGTTGATACCCTTCAGCATGAGGAAGATACAGAAGGCGACGATGAGGAAATCGACAACGTTCTGAATGAAACTGCCATAGGCAAAGACAGAAGCACCGGCCTCCTGAGCCTGAGCCAGTGTGGCGTAGCTGCCTTCACCGAGGTTGATAAACAGATTGGTGAAGTCGATGCCACCGGTAGCCAGACTGATGACAGGCATCAGCACATCGTTGACCAGCGAGGTCACAATCTTTCCAAACGCACCGCCGATGATGACACCGACAGCCATGTCCATCACGTTGCCCTTCATGGCAAACTCCTTAAACTCTTTAATGAATCCCATAGCTTTAATGTTTAATGATTAATGAATGTGTATTGTTTATGTTAGAATTGTAATCTTCGTTTTGCAATCTCGGTACTCTACCTTGATATATCTCATTTTTCATTAGCCACGAGCCACTTTTCACTTTAATTAAGACTGGTTGCGCGTGCAAATATAGGAATTTTTTCGTAACTTTGCGCTCGAAATAAAGAAAAAGTGTCTTTTGGACGCAAAATTTCTTTGAAATCAGGTAAAAAATTAGGTATAAACCCTTTTAATAACTAACAAAAAAATGACAAAAGTAGCAATTAACGGTTTCGGCCGTATCGGTCGCCTCGCTTTCCGTCAGATGTTCGAGGCTGAAGGTTATGAAGTAGTAGCTATCAACGACTTGACCAGCCCCAAGATGCTGGCTC